>JAESGY010000045.1_pt1 | contig 128841 bp, 117 predicted proteins | sample 9269841 | NCBI WGS metagenome assembly JAESGY01 (sample SAMN17022865, study PRJNA683097) | algae metagenome | isolation source: Spirirestis rafaelensis WJT71-NPBG6 and co-occurring heterotrophs from... | place: USA: Pinto Wells, Joshua Tree National Park, Colorado Desert, CA | collected... | reverse complement strand
ACGCTCTCTCTTCAGATGTTAGAGAGACAATGTATTTTTTCTTTGGCATCAGATACGCGGATTGCTTTGAGTATCTACAGATTACACTGTCCGCGTATCCATCAATTTTAAATTGACAGACTACTAGCTTTATGCTGTACTAAAGTTGTTCCTTCTATGCCTTCAAAACTCGGCAGGCAAAGCACTTAAAGGCTTGCTGTCCTGAAAGATTGTCGTAGAATTGGTCGTCTATCAACTGGTTAGCTGCTTCGTAGTAGGGGGTACGAAGTTCTTGGGCCATTTTCTGGTGCGGACCAAACCAATTAGGCACAAAAATTGTGTCTTCTCGAATCCCTTCCCAAATTTGCGCTGTACCTCTAATAGACCCTCTGGGGCTTTCGACAATTATCTCCGAGCCGTTGTTAATACCTGCTGCTTGTGCTACTTTGGGGTGAATTTGAATTAGGCGAACACCGTTCAAAAGTTTGCCCGTGTAAGTCCAGTGTGTGACCGAGTGAAAATGAACCACACTGGATCTGCCAGTCATCCCCATAAGCGGATACTGTTTATGAACCTCCCCAGAGGAAACTTTCCCTAATTTAACCTTTTGGGTGAATGCTTGCGGGTTCACCGGATTTTTCACCAGCTGCGCTGTATACTCGATGGTGGGATGTTGACCAGTGACCTCCGGATGGGTGTAGAAGATGGGTAGGGCGGCATGTCCAGCGATCGCTAGCTGCTTTTGCATCTCGTGTGTGTAAATCTCTACCTTGCCACTGGGAGTAAGGAATCGCTTGCCTTTGTTTTGAGGATTGAGTGCCTGTGCTGCACGATACCAAGAAGGATGATCCAAATAAAGAGTGCTGACACCGGGATGATCCACTGATGGGCAGGGCCAACGCAGAGGTTCTGAACGCTTGGACATTCGTTCGCTCGTCATACCGCCCATACCGTCCGTATTTGCCACGAAAGTTGCCCAGAGATTGCGGTAGTCTTTCCATGCCAGAGGAAAGTTTTCTGTCCAGTATTCGGGTGGATTGCGTTTATCTAACTTTGCTGTGGCGTGTGCTAGGTCAATCCAGATGTGCCAGTCTGGTTTGGACTCTCCCACTGGGGGAACAACTTGCTTTTGCCAACGGATTGCCCGGTCATCTCGCCGCATATAGACGGTTTCCATTTCAAAGCCACTGGTGACAGGTAGAATAATGTCGGCGTAGTAGGCAGACTCCTCCATGAACAATCCGGTGTAAACGTAAAAGTCTAGTTGGCGATAAGCCGACTGTACTTTAGCTGTGCGTGAAGAGGCGAGAAGGGGATTTCCCTGAGTGACAATGGCTTTTAGCTGATAGGGCTTGCCTGTGAGGATAGATTCAGGAAAATATTCTGGTCCAACGGGCAGGGCAACATCTTTCTTTGGTGTATTGCCTTTGATAGGTGGCAGATTGAGACCACCGGGCCAAGTGTTGTGCATAAAGTTACAACCCCCACCATTGATGCCAATGTTACCTGTTATGGCGGCAAGGAATGCTAGAGTGCGGTAAGTGTCGAAGGCTCCCAACTGGTGAGAAATACCAGCATTGCAAAAAATGGCAGCGGGCTTGGTTTTAGCGTAACTCTCAGCCAGAAGCTTAATTTTAGTTGCTGGGACATCCGTGATTGCCGCTGCCCACTCTGGTGTATAGGCGTTGCTGACAAGGTGCTTTTTCAGTTCATCAAAGCCCAGTACCCACTTTTGCACAAAAGCAGCATCATATAGATTATTGGTGACAATGTGGTAAAGCATTGCCAACACTAGAGCTAGGTCAGTGTGCGGTTTGGGTGCAATCCATTCGTCTGCTTGCGCTCCTGTGGGAGTTAAGCGGGGGTCGATGACAACTAGCTTGGCTTTGGTCTGAGCGCGGCTTCTGAGAAGATAGGCAAAGGTAACTGGATGAGTTTCCGCTTGGTTAGTCCCTAAAAAGAGAAAAAATCTGGCAGACCCTAGGTCTTCAAAGCCGGTTGCGCCGTCGATACCGTAGCCGTTAGTAAAATTGCCTAGACCAAAAGTCCACGCTAAGGCATTTCCACCAGCATCATTGCAGACAGGACCTACATCGGTGTCGTTGGGACTACCCAGGAGGGTGAAGTAGCGTCCGACCAGCGAACCGGTGCCGCGTGGTAATCTGCCAGAGGTTTTGTTGGCGATCGCCTTGGCTTCTCCCGCATCCCTTAATGCCAGGAACTTGGCAGCGATAGTCTCTAACGCCTCGGACCAAGAAATTGGCTCAAATTTTGAATCGGGTGAACCCTTTTCACCTGCAACCCGCTTCATCGGCTGAGTTAGGCGGAAGCGGTTATAGACCAGTTGGGTCATCATCGGACCCTTGACACAAAACCCTCCTGCCTGTACTGGATCATCCGGTTCGCCTAAGACATCTATAATGCGTCCGTCTTTCAGATGAACCTTCAAACGGCACAAAGAGTTGCAGAATTGGCAAGCACTATCTACAATTTTATCTGGCTGCAACGCAGCCGATTTCTGGGTAAAGTCAAATTCGGTTGGTTGGAGAGTGACTGCACTATTGTGATTTTCAACTATTGCATCTGCCTCCTGGTTTTTCAGTAACTCTACTGTGGTGACAGTGGCTGCACTGACTGCTACTCCTTTGAGAAAACCCCGCCGTGAGTTCTTTTTCTTGCCCTTTGACATGATTTAGATGCTCCCTGAAAGTTGGTAATCCCGTATTGATAGTTTTTTTATTAAGCACTTGTTAATATCCTCATACAAATAGAGGCAGCAACGCCAGCTTTTGAATAACGCTCTTAATATTGTTAAGGTTTTAAACCAATGTAATTCTTATATGAGCTACGTTACGACGTTTAGTGTTCTTAGAGACTAAGAAATTTTAGCCATATAGTTGATATCACTTTAATAACGCAGCATTCCACGAAAGGGCATTAAGGTGGAATAGAAGAATTTGGTACGAGTAGACACTTCTTTCGAGCCAATGCTATGCCACGGGGATTGCGAAAAACGAGGGGTGTTAAGACGGGTATGATTCCTGGTAGCCAGCAGCAAGCGATCATACCTCCAACCCTAAGAGCGATAGTATAGCCTATGTGGTACAGCAATTTAATAACGCACAACAAGGCTTTGAAGCTTCTAAATTTCAGAGAATTCAAGGAGTGTCAAAATGTGCGATCGCCTAACAACACAGTAGTAGCATTTACCACAATCTGCGCCGAACCTGTGAAAAACGATCGCTCGATTGTTTTTGGTGTATCGCTAGCTTGGTGGTAATGCGGAGTACGTAAATTTGCGGTATCCGTCACTAACACTGCACCCACTCCTTGATACCAAAATGGTGCATGATCGCTGCGTAGCGTGTCCGGTGCCAGCCAGCCTTTAAGGGGAACTGCCAGCTTTAGCAATGCTGGCATTTCTACATCCCCCTTTTTTATAGGAGTTGGTGGTAACTGTGAGTTTTGAAAAGCATTAAGTAAAGGCAAGTGTTCTGCATCCCCGATCGCTGCTAAAAAATCGCCTTTGTCACTAGGTGGGCTGACAGGTAAACCCGCTGGATACTGCTGACATCCAACTTTGTAGCAAGCATAACCCACCATATCCATCACAATTACACCGCGCAGATTTGCCAAGCGAGTGTTATTTGCGACAAAAGCCTTACTACCCAAAAGTCCCGCTTCTTCCTTGTCAAACAATGCTAACTGTAATGTTCTGGGAGTAGGACGAGAACCGAGAAGTCGGGCAACTTCCAGCACTACAGCCACACCACTTGCGTTATCATCAGCACCAGGAGAGATGGCAACTGTATCGTAATGTGCGGCGACGAGAATTGCTCCTGCTGTTTTGTCAGTTCCTTGACGTTCAGCAAAGATATTCACCCCGTCAGAGAATTTTTCTAAAGTTGGTTCCCAACCTAATTTTTTCAGTTCAGATGTAATGTAAGTGCGAGAACGCGATCGCTCTACATCTGTAAAGCGCTTAAAATTCAACTTTTGAATGTGAGCAAATAACCTGTCAGCAGACACTTGGGGAGTGTTCCTCACCTGCTTTGATTCTGCCTTTGTTTGCGATGTTTCCACTTGCGTAGTTGCAATAACTGGTGTCTTTTCCGTTGGACGAAAAAACACACCAATACTCATCACTACAACTGCTACAAGCACCACCAGCACCAGCCAAATCCATTTTTTCATTAAAAACCTCTCCCTTGTCCCTCAGCATACGATAGCGCCAAAGAGGAAGTTTGACGCCTCGTCTTTTGACAAGGGATTAAGTATTGTTAAAGGTTAATTGTTAATTGTCTTACCAACACCCCAGATCCCCGGCTTCGTAAAAGTTCTCTGGGATCTATATCCTGAGCATTTAGGTTTAATTAGGTTGACTTACTTATCAACCAACCACTAACCACCAACCACCAACCACTAACAACTATCAAAATGCTAGATTTGTTGCTCATTGTCGTTTTAGGATTCCTGGGGAGTTTTGGTCACTGCGTAGGTATGTGTGGTCCCCTATCCGTAGCGTTTTCTTTATCTAATAAACAGAAAAGTCTCAATTGGCGACAGCAATTAAAATTTCATACACTGCTTAACTTGGGGCGGATGTTGAGTTATGCCTTAGTTGGTGCAGGCATTGGGGCACTGGGTTCGGTGTTGCTAGCCAGTGGAAAATTTGCGGGAGTGGGTAGCGATTTACGCCGATGGATGGCAATTATCACTGGTTTAATGCTGATATGGTTTGGCTTAAGACAAATAAAACCCGACTTATTGCCGCGTATACCGATGTTACATCCTTTATTGCAGGGTAAATTACGCGATCGCCTAAATAAAGGAATGGTCAAACTTTCCCTAAAATCAACATGGTGGACACCAGCACTTTTAGGCATGACATGGGGTTTGATGCCTTGTGGTTTTTTGTATGCGGCTCAAATTAAAGCTGCGGAAACTGGTAATCTGTGGATGGGGGCAGCAACTATGCTGGCTTTTGGCTTGGGAACTTTACCCATGATGTTAGGTGTGGGTGTGTCTGCATCTTTGGTAAGTCAAGACAAACGCAGTCAGCTATTTCGCTTAGGTGGTTGGGTTACTCTCGCCATTGGTGCTATTACTCTGTTGCGGACTGGCAACACAATGGTAGACTACACCGGACACGCTGCTTTGATATGCTTGATAATGGCATTAATTGCCCGTCCGATTAGCAACTTATGGGCAGCACCGATGCGTTACCGTCGTGCTTTGGGAGTGGGGGCTTTTGTTTTGTCTTTGGCTCACACAGTCCACATGATGGAACATACCCTGCAATGGAATTTTGCCGCTTTCTTCTTTTTGCCACCTGATTTTCAATGGGGTATAGCTATAGGTGCTGTAGCACTGATATTGATGACTCCCGCAGCTTTGACAAGTTTTGACTCTTTGCAAAAATCCTTAGGCAAGCGTTGGCGACAAATTCATTTATTAAGCTTACCAGCTTTGCTTTTTAGTGTCATTCATTCTGTGCTAATTGGTTCCCATTACCTCGGCTCTTTACAATTAACTTGGGGAAATAAATTAGCAACAGTGCTCATAGGAATTGTCACTCTTGGTGTATTGCTGTTGCGTTGGCGAAACCCACCATCAAAAATTCAAAATTCAAATTCAAAATTGAAAATTCGCTCATGATGCCTACGACACCCCAACCAAGTCGCGTTGACATTCCCCTGGCTAAAGTCGAGGGGATTCTTGCTTTTGCCTTCTGCCTTCTGCCTTCTGCCTTCTGCCTTCTGCCTTTTGCCTTAGCCTCTGCCCATAACGTCAAAACAGCGGCAGATGTTGGCGGTACGCTGCACATTCAACCAAACGATAATCCCCGTGCTGGGGAGCCTTCGCAACTTTGGGTTGCCCTTACCCGTAAAGGTGGAAAGGTTATCCCCCTAAAAGAGTGTAATTGCCAATTAGCTGTTTACGCGGAACCTCATTCACCAAATGAGCCAGCACTGCTTGAGCCACCCTTGCAAGCCATTAGTGCCGAGCGTTATAAAGGCATTCCCGGTTCAGAAATTACATTCCCCAAGCCCGGAGCTTATCTGCTAGAACTCAGCGGCAAACCTGCATCTGGCGCGAGTTTCCAACCGTTTAAGTTAAAGTTTGAAGTCACTGTCGCCGCTGGTTCAGCATCAGCGTTTAGTACACAGAATGTAAAAAATGTCAATGATGTTGTAGAAGATAGAAAAAGCGGGTTTATACCAATAGCGATCGCTTTATCAGCCCTTGCAGCAGGAGGCATCATATTTGTCGTACTGCAACGAAGGAGATGAGGAGACTAAAAGATGGGGAGACAAAGAATGCTAATGCAATGAGATTCTCATTTTTTCCTTTTTACGATTACCCTAACTTTGTGTTTGTTTCGATCTGTGGGCACAAAGTTAGGGGTGCAAAGGCAAAGAAGTTATACAGGTGAAAAGTTAGACAGTTGGTTCCTGGTATTTAACTCCTCGTTTTTCATGACGGGAATCAGCAACGATAGGATAAACGATGCTGCGTAACCGATTGATTGCACCGACAGGACGATGCACTGCTAGACCATTCGCAGGAGAAAAACTGAGATTTTCCCCAAAGTCATTTTCTAGGGGAGAATCAACCTTCTGATGCTTAACTGTCAAACGACCAACTGTAAAGAAGGGTGCATCCTCTTCATTCCAAACAATGGTGGTATCATCAATGGACATTTCTGGGCTAGTTTGAAATTGGATTTGAAAGTCCCAACTGTATTCAGCATCAGGCTTGGCTAAAGCTTGATTGATATCCTCTCGGTAGTAGTTGTCCTCTTTCCCTTCCTCTTTGGCACGCTGAAGCTCACTTTCTGGTCTGGACTCCAGAGTCAGGTGTTGATGAGGTGGTTGACTGGAAACCGGAGTAAATCCAAACTTTATCACAGCCGGATATTCCACAGGAACTCGACCTGGTTGGGATGGGTCAAAATCAGGTTTGAGTCCCACAGAATACGCTGAAGCACTCCAATAGCGTTCTGTGAGCAAACTCTTGGGAAACCGTTTGAAACTCGTTTGTAAAAGAGTGGATTCGTAGGGATGCAACTTTAGCCATAAAAGCACCAACAACTTAAAAAGCGGAAACAATCCTGCTCGATAAACCGCCGTAAAAAAGCTGTGGAAGTCTTTGATGGTTCTAACAAAAAAGAATTCGGTATTGTGGACAATAATATCTTGGGTTTTTAACTCGTGACTTTGCGGTAGTCGTTCTCCTTCTACGCCGATGATTTTTATAGCCATCGAGCGCGTATCTCCTTCATAATCATTCTTGACTGAGAACGCACCACTTGCAAATCGTAGCCACACCGGATATTGTTTCGCTTTGGCAAATAAACCTTGTTTTAAGGAAATTCCTTGAAGTTGAGCTTCAGTTAATGAGGTGCGTTTGCTCAATTCCTGCTTAATTGCTGCTTCATCAAAATCAAATATTTCTAGAGTTCCTTGAACAGCAGCGTGGGTTTTCGCGTGAGTATCTCTCTTGGCAATTTTTTTCTTATCACCTCCGTAAAGATTGTCCATGTTCTTTTTAACTAGATCGCTCATGAGAGCGCAATATTTTGCTTCGTCTTTTTCTGGATATTCTGTAAATAGTTTCATTTTCTTTTAAGTGGCATTAATTAATTAATTGAGTTTATTTTAAGCTGCAATCGCTTGTTTGCAGTTATTACTCATCCAGCTTCGAGATTTGTTTGAAAAAATAAACTATCAGATATTGGTAAGGTGCGTTAACGTTCGCGTAGCCTGCCGTAGGCAAGTAACGCACCATTTTTATCTGATCTGCGGTGCGTTACGCTTCGCTATAACGCACCCTACAGATTAGAATACTACAATCTCTTAAAGGTCAAAAGTAACTTTGTACTTTTTGCCTGATGGAGGAACGTTGCGATTAACTAAATCTGAGACTGTGTTGGTATTTTGAATTATTTCCCAACCCACAGGAGAAAAAGTGTCTTTATTGAAGATATTGGGTGATAGTAAAGGATTAGTTAGCGCTTGAGAAAAGGCATCAATCCCAATTAAGCGTGCTACTAGGGAAGGAATAGTTGAATTTTGCCGCCCATCCTCGGCATAAAGCCCCACAAAGAACTCAATCTTATCAACATGACCATATAGTTCTTTGAGTTTCTCTTGAGCAAATTCATTGCCCGTAATTTGCTCAAACTTCGTCACTCTGGGGAAACCGCACAATTCCCGATAATCGTTGTAGCTTGCTAATTGCAATTGCCGTCCCAATTTAATTGAGGGTAACTCGGTTAACTCAACTAATATATCAGGGGTGTTGAATAATCCAATTTTTGTACCTGGTTGGGAACAAGTTTCCTCCATCAATGCTCCCAAACCTTGGTCAATAAACATCTTATTGTTCCAGAGAGATGTAGCAATATGAGTTGGTTTACCGTTATAGTTAAATGTTTCGGGAATCGCGCTATGCCAGCGATAAACAAAGTCAAACTCAATTGCCATATAATTGGGACGATGCCAACTTTCCTTAGTAAAAGCTTCAGGATCGGCAAACAATTTAAAGTGATAGGGAGTTATGTGGTTAATGTACTCTTGCATGATGATTTTGAGAATAATCGCCATGAGAATATTTCTTGAGGTTTGGAAGAGACGTTCATCATCCCAATCTGGATAATTGCTTGCTAATTCATCACAAAGGCGATTATGTTCCCGGATACATAGAGTATTGAGCATGACATAGCCAATTTGGACATTTGCTCGTTCTACTCCCATTGCAAACAGATATTGTTTTTTATCTGCGGGCTGTCTTTTTTCATCATTGATGGGTTCATAAAGACCCTCAAATTGAGGATCAACTATACCCTGCGCTGGATCGGCATAATAAAACAAAGGATATTCTTCTTCTACACCATCTTGGCGCTTGAGTTTCTGAGTTTTGAATTTACCTCCTTGAAAGGTTCTTAAAAGATGTGATTGTTTTCTGGTTAAACCATAAACATTACACAAATCAATTTCATGGTTGGAAGTATTTTTTAATTTATTAGAGTGATCCAAGCGGAGAAAACTATCAGTAAACCACTGCACCCAATAGGGAAACAGCATAGTTGATTTGGTAGAATAAATCGTTTTTCCATCTCTTTTACGGAATAAAACAGCCAGGTCTTCAACTTTTGGTAAATTCCCCTCAGAGTTTAACTTTGGATCGGGTGGTAGATGTCGTCCTGTATAACTGCGATCGTTGAGTGATTCCCAGGAAGTATAACTATCAGTTTTCTTAGGAATTTCAGTATCAGGAATATGCTTATCTAGACTCATCATACTGTAGGCATTAGGACGAGTAGGAATTTTATAGATGAGACTATTAATCAAAGTTTTATTAACTTTACGTTTTATAGATTCGTTACTTTGTAGAAGTTGCCAAAGCCCTTTAAAGTTTGTTAAAGCTAATGTCTGAAGCTTGTTGTTTAACCCGTCTTTGGATGTATCTCTTTTTCCAGCCATAATTTGTTTACTTTTCTTTTTTCAAATTTTTTATTTGTATTCAATGCACCCTAAATTTAACTGCTTCAGTTGCCCAATTAATTGAAAAAATCGAATACTTTTTGTACTAGGACTTCTGACTTGGGAGCATTAGCAGAGAAAATGTATAAAAATCTAGTGCAGCTTATCTAGTTACTTGTAAGAAAAAGATGAAGAAGCAATTGTCTGAACGACACGCTACGCGATCGCATCTGGTGAGAAGACCCTGAGTTATGAACGAATAATGTCAAGATATCCCATTAATTCAGTTTGTCAATAATCTTTTGTAGATTCTTGGGTCGATAGTCCTTGCGACTTTTCAAACGATTGAGTGCGCTTTCATGAAGATCATCAATGACATCGCTGACCTCACGAAACTTGATTCCTGCGAATTTAAAGAATCCAACATCGTTCTTAAAGTCACATTCATAATTGGGGTTAATGCCTGTCGGAATCACACTTGGATCTAAGTCAAGCCCCAATTCCAGAACACCGATGGAATCAATCATCCACTGTAAGGCAGCATCTGATAACCCGCTGTGTTCTTCGGTTCCACCGCCAACGCAACCATGCTCACCTGGAAACCACTTTTGAATCACCCGCTGGTTTTCAGCGTCAGGATGCTTCTTCATAGGAGTTACATCAAAGACTTCGCGGATTTCGTCGATCGCCACAGCGTGCAATGCATTCTGAACACATTTGTTTAAAGTAGTGTCATGGAATCTATACCGCTTATTTAGCTGTTCGTGCAACTTACTGAAGGCGGGTATCCCAGGAATACCAAGGGCACCGACGGTGTCAAAACAACCGACCAAGGTGATAGGGACGCGATCGCCGTAAGTTTGACGGTATTCCGTTGCTTCCTGATCTCTGGGTTTAACACCCCGTTTACGGTAAAGCTCGTAAGCTTCATGTGCTTTGGTGACATGGGGACGGTCTAAAAGACCGGAGCAATAGATCATCCCCGCTAGACTCCTAACTGTGTAAGCACCGCGACTGAAACCGAACAGATAGATTTCGTCACCAGGAACATAGTTGAGACTAAGAAATCGGTAGCCATCTTCTATATTTCTATCAATTCCTAGTCCGGTAGCTCCACCTAAAACCTTTTGACTGTCGGTTCCAATGCCCTCGTCATAAAACACGACCTGTGTAACTCCGTCACTAGCGATCGGTTTCACCGATTGAGCCAGCTTAACTATATTGCTTGGGTAAGGACTCGTTAACTGTTGCCAGGTTCCATCACAGCAAACTACAATACGTTTCATAAAAAATCTTACTTTTCCTTTAATGCTGTTTACGTTCAGGCAAAGGGTTTTAAGTTTGGATGGGTATTGCTACCATGATTTGACTCTAAAAATTACTGGATTTTTAAAATGAATGAGTGCAGGTTTAGTCAACGCAAAAGACAACTCTGCACAACAGTGTTCGCCTCAAGACATCAGTCCAGGGCAGAATACTATTGCAGCAGCGTACATAGTCGCTGGCTTAAAGCGTCTAGCTTGACAAATGCTTTAATGGAAGCCGCTTGAAATGTATCTCAGCGCACTTCAAGCTTTCAATATCTCAAAATTTTCATAAAAATACAAGGACAGTTAAGACAGTTAAGACAGTTAAATAAATACTTAATAAATATTTAATAATCTGTTAAACGTGCTGCCCGAAGCAAACGAGGTATTCGCCCCCAATGGCGAAAACGAGTTTGGAAAACCAGGAAAAACACAGGAAGACCCATCAAAATTTCTATTCCTAGATTTCACTTCGATTTCACTTCTGAGCGGTGTTTCGCTTTTTTTCAACGCAAATAACCTCGTGTCGTCCTCAGATGGGAGCGTCGAAAGGTTTATTTTGACGCATTTATTGACCTCGTTACTATCCACACCTGGATTCACAAAATATTATATTATTAGTGGCATCGGTTCTTATAAATGGAAGTTTTATTTGGCTGAAAGCATTCTATAACAACAATCATTAAATTGATTGTTAAGAAATAATTAATTAATAACTAAGTACCTACGTGTTTTTATCATCAATAAAGCGGTAGAAGTAAGATAACTTTTAAGATGTACCTTAAGTCAGCACTGATTTTTCTCAATAAAGCGGTAAAAGTAAGACAACTCTTAACATCATGTCTGAAAAGTTTTGGGCGAATATAATTCGCTACTACACAGGCAAAGTCTGCCTACGCAGATTATTAATGAAAACAAGGGATTTTAAACCCGCGTAGGCGGGTTTTGATTGTGTAGCCGCGACTTATAGTCGCCCCTAAAGTAAAAAATAATACTTCTCAGACATCCTCTCATAGTAAACGGGCACCTCCCTCATGTCAAATGCTTTGTAGTTACTGGAGCTATAGGTTTTAGGCATACCCCAGACAATTTCATGGAATTACGGCATCTTAAATATTTCGTGGTTGAGCAACAGCCGCGTCGGGTTTCCCGCGTTGAAGCATCTGGCATGGGCAAGGAAGAATTATCCCATGCCCCATCTCTCCATTCCTATTTATGTCTTTGCTGATGCCATTGCCACGAGTGAACGAGAATATCTTTCAAGGATGAATATTGAGGTTGCCAATTTAAGATTTTTCTGGCTTTCTCGCCACTACCGATGAGTGATGGTGGATCTCCAGGACGGCGATCGCATTCTTTGATGGGAATCTCACGTCCTGTGACAAGCTTTGCTGTTTCAATAACTTCTCTGACTGAGAAGCCGTTACCATTACCTAAATTGAAAACTTCGCTGTCCCCCCCGTCTAAGAGATATTTCAATCCCAAAACATGAGCGTCTGCTAAATCGTTAACGTGAATATAATCGCGAATACAAGTACCATCAGGCGTGGGATAATCAGTACCAAAAATTGAGATAAATTCGCGTTTGCCTAAAGCTGTCTGTAACACCAAAGGAATTAAATGAGTTTCTGGGTTGTGATCTTCACCCAAGCGACCATTAGGATCAGCACCAGCGGCGTTAAAGTAGCGGAAACGAACTGATTTAAAATCGTAGGCGGTATGAAAGTCAGAAAGAATCCTTTCTACCATCAGCTTAGTTGCGCCGTAGGGATTAATCGGATTTTGAGGATGGTCTTCGGGAATTGGGACAATTTCCGGCACACCATAAGTGGCACAAGTAGAAGAAAAGACAAATTTCTTAATAGAAGCTGCGAGCATTGCTTCTAACAGCGTCAAAGTACCGACAACATTATTACGGTAGTATTTTGCTGGGTCAGTAACCGATTCTCCCACGTAGGCGTAGGCAGAAAAGTGCATAACTGCGGCAATATTGCGGGTAGAAAATAACTTATCTAACAAAGGGCGATCGCCTGTATCTCCTTCTATCAGTTCTACCTGTAGAACCTTTTCTACCAAATCACGATGCCCATATACCAGGTTATCCAGTATTATCACCTCATATCCCGCCTGCAATAAAGCAAGCACCGTATGAGAGCCAATATATCCAGCTCCTCCCGTAACCAAAATGCAAGGCTTTTCTGACGACATAGTTTTTATGTTTGATTTCACACAACTTAATTTACTAATTACACATCACTGAACAGGAAAATTACAAATACTGGGTGCAATATCACAAAATTGCTCTAAAATCACTACGACGGTAGTCTTTGTGTGAGGGGAGCCACCCCCGTTCTTGGGGAGTGGCGTTGTGATGTATTTGTAGTCAGGTAACAATGTGTTTACAATTTGACAATAAAATTAATCAACTGCCCAAAACTTCTAGGCTGACCCTTACGGGTGAATCCTTTGGATACGCTAGCCTTCGGCAACTTTGCCTTGGGCGAATGCAAGCGCCAGTTGTTTTATGTTGGCAGACCCTTTCAGCAGTCGCTCATGGGGGAAACCCCCAAGACCGCGCTGCTTCACCATCGCACTGGCTCACCGCACTAGAAAATTTGAGAGTAAATTCATGTTTCTACTGTTAAGCCGAGTTCTTCTGTGGCTGCTTGTTGGCACAATCGTCTATTCTTTGTTCCAGAGATTTTATCCCTCAGGAACTTTTGCTGGACGATTGGTCGTAGTTATTTTCTTGCTCGTTTTGGCGCTGTCGTTTATTAACCCTAATGAACCAGCGGTGGCTTCGTTGTGGAGAGTGGTGTCATTTCCGCTCAGGCCTCTGGGAGCATCAATATTGATGATGATGTTTGCAGCTCAAAGAATCAAGGGTGGAGGAATAGCCGAACCAGGCGGATACTTACTTGGTTGGGCGCTAACGATTTTACTGTTGGCAAGTACACCAGCTGTTGCCTATTTCTTAGTTAGATCGCCTGTCGCAATGGTGGGTGAACCCTCCATCGCCAGTCAAGTCGAAAATTACCGCCTCGCGTCAACATCTGGCACACTAGTTGCATTGGGGCAATCATCTGATACTGCAACTATTTCCGATATCGGAGGTTCGGGCATTCTACCTGCCGTAGATAGTGTGGCAACCATAGCATTAAACAACTTCGAGGTTAAAATTCCACCCTACCTGTTGCAAAATCCTGCGGATATTACCAGACGAGGATTGCGGCTTGAAGACTTTGTACCCAATGCAGAAACACTGTCACTAACAACGCGAGTTTGGGAAAGTTATCTTAATCAGACTTACTTTTTCTTGCGTGGTAGGTAAGGCACTTACAAGTAATAAAATGTCCAGCCGTGTATTGAAATGGTTGGTTGGTTTAAGCGGATCTGGGTTTGACGGTGAATTAGTCGGCAAAAGCCTATGCCGTCTATTCGTACTGATGAATCCGTTCGCGCAGCGTATCGTTGGCGCAGCTTCTCGTAGACAAGAGAGGGGCTGGACATTTTATTTTTTGCATCTCCCTAAGGGGGCTTCAGTCCAAGGCAAAAGGGAAAAGGTAAAAGGTAAAATTAAAAGGATACAAGCCCCTAAATTTATGGGGCAATTCTTTTACTTTTTTACTTATTCCTTTCATCAGTCGCACCCATCCCCAAAAGTATGCGAGTCTGGAAGGAATAAGCATCTGGAAAAAACTTTTCCCCTGTCCTTAGTCTCCAGTCCCTTTAAATGGCACAATCACGACGACTTGCTAAACTTGGTGCTTACATGCGTCCCCATTGGCGGGAGGCTACATTAGGCATTGTCGCTTTGTTCATTGTCAACGGTTTGGGGGTTTATATCCCCTTATTAATTCGTTCGGCAGTTGACAAACTCTCAGCCACTTTCAGCTTGAACCAAGTACTAAATTATGTAATACCGATCTTCTTTCTAAGTACAGCGATGTGGTCAATGCGTATGGCTTCGCGCATCTGGCTGTTTGGGGTGGGGCGTCAGGTGGAATTTGACTTGAAACAACGGATTTTTGAACATTTATTGAAGCTAGAGCCGGCTTATTTTGCTAGCAATACTGCTGGTGATTTAATTAGTAGAGCTACTAGTGATGTAGATAATATCAGGCGGTTGTTGGGTTTTGCTGTATTAAGTTTGGCAAACACTGTGTTTGCCTATGCATTGACGCTGCCAGTGATGCTGTCTTTGAGTGTGGATTTGACATTAGCTTCTCTGGCAGTTTATCCTTTAATGTTTTTGTTGGTGCATGTATTTAGCGATCGCTTACGCAACCAACAAGCAGCAGTTCAAGAGAAACTTTCCGACATCAGCGATCTCATCCAAGAAGACATCAGCGGCATTGCTTTAATTAAAATTTACGCCCAAGAAGAAAATGAGCGTCGCGCTTTCTCCGAAAAAAATAAAAATCTATTTGAGGCTAACCTGCAATTAGCGAATACGCGAAATAGATTGTTTCCCCTAATTGGTGGACTAGCTAGTCTCAGTTCACTAGTTATTATCTGGTTGGGGGCAACGCGGATAGCTTCGGGAAACCTCGGCGTGGGTGACTTTGTTGCACTTTTGCTTTATGTAGAACGTCTGGTTTTCCCTACCGCTTTGTTAGGATTTACAATTACTGCTTACCAACGTGGTGAAGTGAGTATCGATCGCATTCAGGCGATTCTTTCTGTTACACCAAAAATTGAAGATATAAGCGGCGCTATACATCTACCTTTAGACAGAATTAAAGGGGAATTGTCGGCAAAAAACCTTAGTTTCACTTATCCTGGTGCTACCACCCCAGCTTTAGATAAAGTTAACTTTACCATCCTTCCTGGGGAAACTGTGTCAATTGTCGGCGCTATAGGTTCGGGTAAATCAACTTTGGCGAATGCTTTGCCACGTTTGTTAGATATCGAATCAGGGCAGTTATTTTTAGATGGTAAAGACATTACCCAGATAGAGTTAGCAGATTTGCGAAATGCGATCGCCTACGTTCCTCAAGATAGCTTTCTATTTAGTACCACGATCAAAAATAATATCCGCTACGGCGATCCTTTCAGCGAACAACAAGATGTAGAATCAGCCGCCCATCTTGCACAAATTCACCCAGAAATTATCAATTTTCCGCAACAATACGAGACTTTAGTAGGAGAACGTGGTATTACTCTTTCTGGTGGTCAGCGACAACGTACAGCTTTAGCTAGAGCAATGTTAGTTGATGCCCCAGTCTTGGTTTTGGATGATGCACTCTCCAGCGTCGATAATCAAACAGCTACACAAATCTTAAAAAATCTCTCTGGTGGTACGCAACGTAAAACAGTTGTTTTTATCACTCATCAATTGTCTGCGGCTGCTGTTGCTGATCGAATTATTGTGATGGACAAAGGTAAAATTGTTCAGACAGGTAATCACCTAGAACTTGTACAGCAACCGGGGCTTTACAGAACTTTGTGGAGTCAGCACCAAGTAGAGGAATTACTGCATTAAGTTTTTATCCCATACCAGAAAAGATTTTCACTTTAAAACAGCACACAAGATTTGTGACCAAGGAGATTCAATATTTGTCGAAGATATTGATTTTAAAGCATGGGCTAAAGGTATGTTTTGCAAACATACTCTTGATGCTGGTTTTGGGCAGTTCTTTACAATATTGGGTTATGTAGCCTGGAAAAGAGGTAAGTATTTTGGCAAGGTCAACAAAGATGGAACTAGCCAAACTTGCCCTAATTGTGATGCACATACAGGGAAGAAAGCTTTAGATGTTAGAGTGCATTCTTGTCCTGAATGTGGATATACAACAAATCGTGATGTTGCAGCTTCGCAGGTAATTAGAAATCGTGGTGTAAATGCCGTTGGGCAGGCGGTAGAGCGAAAATGCTTGTTGACTCGTACTGTCGGGGGTTAGTAGCAATACTAATCTAGATAAGTGGGAATGAAACAAGAATCTCCCGCTACAAGCAAAGCTTGTAGCGGTGAGAGTGTCAAAAAACTCAGATGAGAACATGCGTTAGTTTTTTTGAGATTTGGGCACTATAAATAACCTCAAAAAAACTATTTGGCATAAACAATGTTTCAAACTGAGTTATCAAATCGTGTTTCCAACAAGTTTCCTGCATCTAAGTTAGCGTATCGCCATGTTTACGCGATCGCATCTCTACTCCTAATTAGCCTGCTGAGTTCATTTAGCCTTTCACAACCCCACCAATTTATCTCTAACTGGTTTGATGGCTTTCTGGGGGGACTAGCACATCCTGTACTCGGCTTGCATCATTTGGTTAATGTGGTTGCTATTGGCTTACTCTCTGGTATAGTTTTACGTGGCGCTTTGATACCCGCTGGCTTTGTGCTAGCAACGCTTTTAGGAACTATTAATCATCTACTATATCTAAATTTACCAGGCGCGGAAACAGCGATCGCCTTTTTCACGATCATCTTTGCGGTTATCCTGGCGATCGCCAATCAACCAAATCTAATGGTGATGGTGCTGCTGGTCGCTACAGCTGGTTTGTTTCACGGTTACACTTATGGTCAAGCGATTTTAGAGACAACAATCAGTTCACAGGTTGCTTATATGCTAGGTTTGACCTTGACTCAATATGTTGTTGCCATGAGTGCCAGAGAAATTGGCAATATAATCAGCATGAGACAACTTCAGAATATTCGCAATGCTTCCAGCTTAGCTTTTTGGGCGATGGGTATCGTTTTTCTTAGCTATTCGATAATATAAACAAGTTTAATTTTAAGACAATAAATTGTGGTAATTGCTAAATAACATGAGCGAATACCTATTAGCAATTACCCCTAAACAACTAACTAAAAAGCTCCTATCTTGGCAAATATGACGTATATTGTTTTCAAAATCAACTGCAAGTCATATAGCGGATGCCAATTTTCTTGATAACGCAAGTCTAAATCGACCACTTGTTCAAAATTTTTCACGCTTGAACGACCGTTAACTTGCCATTCACCAGTCATACCTGGTTTAACGCTTAAACGTAGCCAGTGACGCTGATTGTAGTAAACTACTTCATCAGCGGTAGGCGGACGAGTTCCCACTAAACTCATTTCACCTACTAGCACATTCCAAAACTGGGGAAGTTCATCTAAACTGGTACTTCTTAAAAAGCGTCCAACTTTTGTTACACGGAAGTCATTTTTATTTTTAAACAGTAGTCCATTAGCTTCATTATCCACTAAGGATTTTAACTTCTCGGCGTCAACAACCATTGATCGGAATTTACGCATACGAAATGGACGTCCTTGTAGTCCATAACGTTCTTGAGCGAAGAAAATTGGACCAGGACTATCAATTTTAATCGCCAGTGCTATCGGCACAAAAGCGATCGCTAAAATCAAAAGTCCTATCAAGCTTCCCAAAATATCTAAACAGCGTTTAAGTTTAGACTGCACTGATGGGTGAGGGGTAAGTTCTAATTCCCAAGCTTGTGAAGTTGCACCCTGGAAAACGGTTTTTAATGGTGTTTGGTACATTGCCAAGCCGAATATTTAGCGAAAAACGTAAAATCACGGAGCATTAATTTGACTATAGACTTTGCTTTATAAAAAGAAAATCCTTCTCCCGAGTACTTTCACTGAATCTTCATCAATAGGATTGGGATCATCACTTTTGATAAACTTAATGTAAAGTTAATTAAATATTACTTGTGGCGGATGAAAAATCATTTTAAATGTGAAGTTAACATAAAATTATGTTAGAATTTTCTACCAAATGAGTGCATATACTGGAGAAAATTTCCCACTTCACCAAACTGCCGTCAGTTAACGTGCAAAACGCGAGGCTGACAATTTCAAGCAAGTTAAATCAATATCTGGCACAGATGTATAAAGCATCCTGATGAAGATAGATTTTACTGGGTAATAAGTAAGACGGTGCTGCTGACACAATGTAAATACTAGATGTGATGTAAGCAAAAGCCAAATCACAACTAGAGAAACAACTCTTCTTCATATATTCAGCAAAAGCACCGAGGAATAAAAGCAAAAACGCTATGACAATAGCAGCGAATGCATTTACTACCTGTATTAAGTTATTCAAACAATCTTTAGTGAGTTTACTTTTATGCTCTCTCAAACTTGGGGTGTTAGAGACATGGTATCAGCAGGGGTCGAAGTTAAAATAAATCGCTTAGAATCCATTGTTGAACAAATAGGGGAAGCAGTACTTGCTACCACGGAAACTATTGAACGTCTGGCTGAAAGAGTAGATACTATCAGCGTGCAAGTAGAAGAACAGGGAAAGCAGGTACAGCAGCAGGGTTACCAAATTTTGGCATTATGTGATGCAGTGCAAACCCTTACTGAATCTCAGGATGATACACTGCAAAGGCTAAATCATCTTACATATACCCTAGACCGCTTGATGACATTAATTCAAGGCGCACCCGAAGGATAAAGCATGAATTGAAGTCTTTAATCTCTGAAGTTCTCATCTAACGAGGATATCGGAAGTATAAAGTAGGAAGTGAACATTCTTCGGTGAAACTACTTGCTTATATTTAATTTTTCTTTGGGACTTGCTTTTCCCCGTTAGATGAGTGCGACTTACATGCAGGAAGTTAAACCCTTAACTGAGTGACAGCAATTTTACCGGAAAAACATACATCGACATCACTGCCAGGAGTGCGATCGCGTTTGCTATATTCCCCTGCATAATAAAAATCATCGCCGTCAATTCGGTAATTAATCGGTAATGGTTTAGTACAAGGTTGGCAAAATACTACTTCTGGATCTGGTTCTCCCGGCACTAAATGTGGTAAATTCACATTCCAGAAGCTGCCAGGCTCTAAAGGACGCTGAAGTAAGTCACTTAAAACGCCTTCTGTCCATCTTGCCGCTACATCCCAATCTACATTCAGCTTGCCTTTACGATAGTGAGAAACTGCGATTCCGGGAATACCGTGCATCGCAGCTTCCCTTACAGCGGCAACAGTTCCGGAAATATACGCATCAACTCCCAAATTTCCACCAGCATTGATCCCCGATAAAACAAACTTGATATTTTTTTCGATTTGTGATATAGCTATTCTGATACAATCGGCGGGAGTACCGGCGATCGCATATTCATTATCAGAACGTCGTTGCAGGTGAATCGGACGAGTTGTAGTCACTTGATGTCCGCAACCCGATTGATGGTGTTTGGGAGCGGCGATAATTATATCTTGACCATTGACAGCTTTGAGCAGCGATTTAATTCCGGGAGCGTCGATTCCGTCGTCATTGGTGAGGATGAGAGTCATATAGCGGTTTTCAGAAAGCGTGCAATACATACTAGAGACATTAAATGTAACGTCTCTAGTATGTATTTAATTCACATAAGAACTGCCATATAATTTTTGCTATTTGATATCGGTAGATGTAGCCCAACATAGTTGACTTGTATAAAGAGCGCTTTTTTGCTAAACGCTTTTCTGAAAATTAGGCGATCGCTTAACACCCAAACGTTTCTTACTCATTGCCAGTACTCCTGCTACAGCAAATAATCCAGAGAGATAGGAAGGTTCCGGAACCTGCTGGGATGGCTTGTCACACAGATTACAAGGGTTAAGATCTACATTTGCGTACTTGCTGATCTCAATTGCAAACCATCAAGCAACTTGCTGGGAAATTTATTCGTAGGATATAATTAACACATCGTTTACAGAGTCCGCTCCCAAGCACTTGGGTTAATCCCAAAACCCAAGGCTGGGACGGTTTTTCTTCAATTTAGCTGTAACATAAATTTGCCTAAGTTTGAAATCAGATCCTAGTTTGTTAGCACAATATCCCCATTGACACTCCCCCGTTTATAAAACGGGGGATTCTTGGGTAAAAAGGGAGCTATTGCTTAACCCCTCGCCAAGCATCTTGACCGTGTACCCCACGGCTCTTAGACCACGTTGCATCACCACCATAGCGGCGGCAATGTCGCGGTCTGTTTCAAATCCACATTCACCGCAGCGATGCACTCGCTCAGACAATTCTTTCTTTCCTGTATGGTGGTTGCAGTTAGGGCAAGTTTGGCTAGTGCCGTCAGGATTCACCTTGGCAAAATATACTCCACGCTTCCAACAAACCCACTCCAAGATAGAAAGAAAATCGCCAAAGCCAGCATCTAAGGTGTGTTTTGAAAACATTCCCTTAGCCCATGCTTTTAGGTTCAAGTCTTCCGCAAATATCATTCCTGCTTGGTCACATAGATGATGTGCCAATTTGAAATGGAAATATGAGCGAGTATTGTGAATGTGTTCATGTAGTCTAGATACTTTGTGTTGAGCCTTCCGCCAATTATTTGACCCTAACTTTTTATGACTCGCTCTTTGTTGCAGCAATTTCAGCTTGCGTTGGAGATCTACAAAAAATCTGGGTCTAGGGACTTGCTCACCAGTAGATGTGGCTAAGAAGCTTTTTAGCCCCAAATCAATACCAACTGGTTGACCATGTGGCGCAAAGCTTGGAACATCGACATCAGCTTGCAGTGTGAGCATCACATACCATCCCGAAGCCTTTTTTACCACCTGGGCTTGCTTTGCTACAAACCCATCGGGAACAGGACGGGATAATTGCATTTTCACCCATCCAATACCAGGGAGCTTTAATCGGTTTCCTTGAATGGGATTAACCCCTAATTGCGGAAACAGCAAAGAGCGCATTCTGCCCTGTTTCTTGAACCTGGGAAAACCTCTGCCCGATTCCCACATCCCAATAAAAGCCTTCTCTAGTCGCCTTAACACCTGCTGCAACATCTGAGAATGTGCTGCATTTAAATCAGGATTGGTTTTTCTTGCTTGTGTTAAGGACTTACATTGTGACGCAAATGTTGGTCGGGGCGCATCAGACGGAATGATGTACTCATTTTTGATGCTGCAAACATCAATTCTGCATGACCTTGAGTTATACCAATCTTTCCTTTCGGCTAAAGCAAAATTCCAAACCCTGCGAGATGTTTCTAGCCACGCTTCATAGGTCTGGGATTGTTGCTGATTTAGTTTTAATCGATAGGTATAAGTTAGGTTTAGCATATACCTATTATATCTTAAAAACAGGCTAATCGTTTTTAAAGGCAAATAAATTTGGTTCAGCAGTGCGTTCCTGTCGCCTTGCGTCGGAAAGCATCTGCTGAACCCGTAGGGCTATTCGCTTATATCCCCCGCATGAATGACGGGGGCTTTACGCATCACGACTCGTAATGACTGCCCCAGGTATATGCGTTGTTTTCCTTTTTAGGCTGGAATGGCAGCGACAAGCGAGTCAAATTTACCCCTTTTGGCAAAAGTAAAAATTGAAGGCTGGAGAGAAAGCAGTTAAATATGTGATTTTTTACAGTAGTTGTGTAGTATTTTGTCGGAAGAATGTTTTAGGATTCATCTCATGAAACAGCTCCTCAACCAAGTATTTAACATGACAAAACACCTACTAAGGCTTATTCTGCCGCTGGTGATGATAATTTTGGCTTCATCGTTGCTTGCTACACCGGCTTTGGCGACAGGTGTGTATGATATGCCGATCGCACCAGGCAGCACCTGGGTTGTGGATAAAGGCGAAGTTATTAGCCTTTCTAATGAAGGTAAAATTAGCAGCGCTTTGGAAGACTTGGCAAAGCAAACTGGTAATGAAGTGAGAATAGTTACTGTGCGCCGTCTCGACTACGGAGAGACACCGGAAAGCTTTACCAAAAGCCTTTTTGAAAAATGGTTTCCCACAAAAGAGGCTCAAGCAAATGAAAGCATACTGATGATTGACACCGTTACCAACGGTACAGCTATTATTAGCGGCGATAAAGTTAAGTCATTGATGCCAGAAGCGATCGCTAATAGTATCGCATCTGAAACTTTGGCAGAACCATTACGAAACGGGAACAAATACAATCAAGCATTTCTCGATGCAAGCGATCGCCTTGTTGCTGTCCTCTCCGGTCAACCCGACCCAGGACCACCCGAAATCGCCGAAACTGTCCAGGTAAAAGGCACATTTAAAAAAGCAGAAGAAACGGAAACTATCAAAGGTAACGCTACTGCTTGGGTAGTAGGGCTTTTAATCGCTGCCACCGTCATCCCGATGGCAACTTACTACATCTATCTAGTAATTCAACCATCTTCTGACGGGCAATAGAGATTGTTAGGAGTTGATGTATAGTGGTTAGTTGATAGTGGTTAGTGAAACAACGCTCCAACCATCCACTAACAACTAATAACGCTCCACCGATCACCTAATCTTGGATATACTCTTGCCCTGTCACCAAAGCAACCTCAGCGCGGGCAAATTCCCGACCCAAATAAGCTGCATGGTCAAAAAGACTTACCGGACAGGGCTGAGTTTCTTCAAAAATCTTTACACACAGTTCCTTAGCCGTCCTCCCTGTAAATACTGTTGTGTGAGTTCTTTGCACCTTACCTCGTGCTGGAATCACTTTTCCTGTTTCTGGATCGACAGCTAAACCTTGCTCATCAATCACATTTGTGAAATGCTTGGCAGAAATTAAACCCGCTTCCCGATCCAGATAAATAATGAAATATCCGGCAGGGTCAAGGTCAATATGACGCTGAGAAAGCTTGTCATCAATTGCCGCCAAATTTTCAACTGTCAAATCCATAGTCACTCTAAAAAACAAATTTAATCAGGGTTTTTACACTTCCTCTCAAGTGTAATTGTTTCTTTTGGCTTCTCTAACTTGGCGCTCTTGGTTTCTTCTCTTTTTAATCGCAAAGATCAAGACGAAGGTAGTTCATTTTCCTTCAGAATCTTTTTGACTAAATGGCAACTCTTGATTAATCGCATCCATTTGTTCCTGTTCTAGTTCATTCACCTCACGAATATAAGGGCGTAAAATCTGTTCTAAACGACTATTGTAAAAGCGGTGCAAACTGTGATTGGGCATAGCCGGAAACCCGCGACGTTTTTTATGGCGACCACCGGCACCAGGGTCAAAACTTTGAATTCCGTTAGCGATCGCCCATTCAATTGGTGAATAATAGCAAGCATCAAAATGCAAGTTGTCTATTTCTTGAAAACTACCCCAATAACGCCCATAAAGGCGATCGCCTTTATATAAACAAAAAGACATTCCCACAGGTTGGCGATTATCTTGCTCGCTATATGCAGCAACAAACAATACCCGATGACGATAATTAGTGTGTAGCTGCTCAAAAAATTGCTTCGTTAAATACTTACTACCCCACCAGCCAAATTTATCACAAGTATCCGCGTAGAAGTCGTACATCAAAGGAAACAGGGAATGGGGAATTTCATCACCTGTCAGTTTTTCCAATCGTAAACCGATTTTCTCGACAGCTTTGCGTTCGCGTTTGATATTGCGGCGCTGATTGGCGTTAAACACACCCAAATAATCATCAAAGGTGTTAAAGCCGAGATTTTCCCAGATGTAACTGTGGTGCAGCCAAGTTGTAAAACCAAGGCGTTCTAAAACGAGTCGCCATTGGGGATCTACGTAGAGAAAATGACAGCCAGAAATGCGATTTTTGGTGCAGAAAGCGTCAATTTCATGCACCATGAGCGACGTTATTTCATCTTCATCTTCTCCGGGTGCAATCAAAAATCGATAGCCTTCAGCCGGGGTAAACGGTGTCATTCCCAGCAGCTTAGGGTAATAGCGCACACCAATGCGATCGGCTAACTCTGCCCACTGGTGATCGAACACAAATTCGCCAGAACTATGTCCTTTAAGGTAAAGTGGGGCGGCAGCAATCAGCGTTCTGTCTCGCCACACTGTCAAGTGATTTGGCAACCAACCAGTTTTCCGAGTTGCGCTGCCGGAAATTTCCAGATTATTCAGCCATTCCCACTCTAAAAACGGGGTTTTGAGTGGCATTGCCAAAGCATCCCACGCCTGACGGGGAATTTCAGCAATTTTGTTAATCCAGGCAGCAGAATAGCGAGGCTTGAGTTGTTCGACCATTGGTGGCTTTGGAGATACAAAACTTTGCAAAAGCTTTTTTTAGGGTAACTTACCAGCACCTACCCTGGAAGGATAGGGCTATACGAACGAAGCCAAACGAGCGCAGGCTATAACAGAACTTAATTTTCCGCGCGTCCCCTCCTTTGCCTAATCGCAAATTTGGTTCGTAGAGCCAGCAGCTTCAGCCTGAGGGGTATTGGTTCGGTCAACCCCTGCGGGGAATTAAAAATTAAAAATTAAAAATGAAGAATCCCCATAAATAAATCGCGTAGCGCCGCGAGCGAAGCGTGGCGGTCTGGGGCTTGGAATAAGGATGCCGTTTTCACTCTTCGCTACGCGCCTGGGAAAACATTTTTTATTTTCTCCATAAATAAATTCAGGGGCTTGTATCCTTTTTTTTTTGAATTTTGAATTGGAGCGAAGCGACGGTCAAATAATCTAATCTACTAGTGGTTGCAGCCGATAGTGCAAAAATACCTCTTGCTCAAAAGTCTGAACTTCTAGTAGTTGCAACCTGGGAGCCAACTGTGGTATGAATCCTGTACCATCCACTGGTGTGGGCGCAGTAGCACCGCCCAAAATCAGCGGACAGACAGTAAGCCATAATTCATCAATTAAATTCAATTCCAGCATGGAGGCAGTCAAACTACCACCACCCAGTACGGCTACGCGTGTTATGCCTACATTCCTCAGATGTTCTAAGGCAGTAGAAATGTCAATTTTTCCTGTTGATGTTTCCAAAATTAGAATTTGCTCAAATTCTGTCCTGGCTTGCCAAAACAGCGCTCCTAGTGTTGTAGTCAGCAACCACCGTTGAACTGGCTGCTTAAAGAAGCGGATTTCCGGATTTAGCTTGCCTGAGTGTGTAACTACTATATGAACTGGCTGGGCAAATTTACCCAGATGCCTTCTTTGTTGCAGCAGTTGTGGATGCGATACGGTCAGTGTTGTACCGTAGGCACGAAGAGTACCAGCGCCAAACAAAATGGCATCAGAGGCAGCTACTTGCTTTTCCAGGTGTGCTTTGTCAGCTAAGGAGCCAAATCGAGCAGGCGATCGCTTGACATCTGCGATTTTGCCATCTGCACTCATTGCCATAACTACAGTCGTATGAGGACGATGTTGCATCATTAAGTTGATTTGGGGATTAATATTTTCTTTGTTGGTGTGTTAATTATCAAAAAATCCGTACATTAGCAAAAATTGTTTTCCTTTATTTCACAAGTGTATCTATCTGTAAGAAATTCTGTTACAGTTACTCTCAAAGAGTTTTTGTATAGCAAGTCTCTTTTTGCAATTTCCCGATTTGTTAGTTTTAATAGCTAGAAATAAAATTGTTATAAATTGACAAAATGTCTCATCTAGCTGTTTTAATAGCATATCGTTACTGTTTTGGTTTGCAGATGCGAAGTGAGACTGTCGATGGCTAAACCCAGTCAATCATCTTTCCGTCGAATTTTAGTGTCAAGAATTTTACTGCTGTTCGTTCCAGTTTTATTAGTAGGAGAAGTTCTTGCATTAAACAAGGCACGTTCTAGCCTATTAGAAACTGCTAGGAAAAACTTAACAGAAAGCTCCATGATTAAAGGGGAGAAGATTGTTGATGCGATCGCTGCCCTAAAATCTAACTTGTTAAGTGCCAGTCAAACAACAGTTATTAAGTCTGGTTCTTCTTGGGAAGCGCAACAATTTCTTAACGCGATCGCACAGCAATTGCCAACCCACATAGAATGTATTCAATTAGCAAATCTACGAAACGCTAGGATTATTGCTAGTACTTGTGGTGACGAACCAATTGCCGGATTAAAATTACCTTTACCTAATGACGAAATTGAAGTTCAGGCAATTTCCCCATCAATGTTAGGGAAAACTGGGAAAAAATCTTCAATAAATCAACTGCAATTACTCTTTTCTGCCCCAGTTTACGATAGATTTGGTAATTTGCATTACGCCCTAAGGTTCAAGACAGTATTACACCAACAAAGAAAAAATAAGCGGGGTTCATTAACAGGCTCTACAGTAGTAATTGCTGAAGACGGCACAATTTTAGCACATCCAATGACAGCAAGAGTCGGGACTAATATCAAACAGCATCCCGATGCTTCCCGACTAGAAATGATTTTGAAACGTGCGATCAAAGGAAAACGAGATTCTGTAACTTTATATTTTAAAGAAGGGGAAGAAAAAGAAGGAACAGAATTAGTAGCTGGTTACACAGCTATTCCCAATCCAGTTACAAATCAGCAGCAGCAAAAATGGGTTGTCTTAGCCGTAACAAGTTTAGATAATGCTTTGTTTGGGCTTGGGGAAATCAAACTAATTTTACTCGGTTTAACATTTGGCTTAATTAGCGTCAGTGTTTTGGCATCGTTGTATTTAAGCCGTTACTTAGCACGTCCTGTAGAAGAATTGCGAGACTATGCCCTAAATCTTAACAGCCATCATTCCGCCGAATCAGTTCCGCACAACTTTAAAATTAGAGAATTCAATCAACTAGCGCAAGCACTAGATCAAATGGTAGAAAGGCTTAAAGCTTGGGCAGAAGAACTAGAAATAGCTTGGAAAGAAGCGAAAACCGCTAATAATGTAAAAAGTAAGTTTGTAGCGACAACTTCCCATGAATTGAGAAATCCACTTCATACGATTATCAACTGTATTCGCCTAGTTAGAGATGGCATGTGTGATGACCGTGAAGAAGAAATGGAGTATCTTTTACATGCAGATGAAGCCGCAATTCACTTGTTAGGAATTATTAATGATTTACTCGACCTTTCCAAAATTGAAGAAGGTAAGCTTTCAGTTGTCACAGAACCAATTAATCTGCGGAGGTTATTGCAAGAGGTAATTAATTTACAATCAGTAAATGTGCAAAAAAAAGGCTTGCAATTAAAAATCAATTTAGGGCAGGAAGTAATTGCAATTAAGGCAGACGCAGCAAAGCTGAAGCAAGTTTTGATTAATGTAATTGGCAACGCAACTAAGTTTACCGAAGCCGGAAGCATTGCGATCGCTACAGAAATTGAAAATAGTTTTCGTCAATCTCAGGTGATTATCACCGTCACAGATACAGGTGTGGGCATCGATCCGGCTCAACAGCACAAACTATTTCGCCCCTTTGTGATGGCAGATAGTGCAAATACACGCAAATTTGAAGGTACAGGACTAGGGCTGGCGATTTCACGAAACTTAATAGAACTCATGGGAGGTACGATTACTCTTGAGAGTGCGGGTATTAACCAAGGCACCACAATAGCGATCGCTTTACCCTTAATTGATGCCTCGCTGTTATCTACTTCAGCACATCAAGAGGTTTCAGAGGAAAGGAGCGCAAATCAAATTAAAGAAATAGAAGAAATTAGTTCTCAGGAAAAGATTTTTCCCTCTCCCATAGAAGTAGTGCATGTAGAAAAATCCGAGCATAGGCTTCCACCGATGGGAAGTTCCGAAGAGACAGGAATATGGAGAGAAGTGCAAGAAGTTCCTGCCGCAGACACTTTGCGGACGACTTATCGTCAGACATCGGAATTTTCTTCCCACAGTGCTAATCCACCATCTCTAAAAAGTTAATGACTAACAACTTTGTCAAGAAAAACAGATTTACCACCTTCAAAGAGAGATTCTGTTAAAGCCGTGAGAATTTGCACCAACTCTGTGCCTATCCAACCAGATGAAATCATTGAGGGAGTATTCTCCTGGATGCAGTTAACAAAGTGCGAACAAACCCGCCGCAATGATTCGCTTGTTTCTACTTGCAACACCTCTCGCCTTTGATTCACAGGTATAAATTGATTTCCCTTGACCGCAAACTCACCATGCAATAGCGTTAAAGGTGCTTCTGTTGACATTTCATCAAAAATCAAACTGCCAAGGCTTCCCACAACCACAAGACGCCGCTGTTTATCCGGATTGAGCCAGCACAGGTGTATGTAAGCTTGAAAACCATCCGGGTATGTAAGTGTCACCCAGACTAAATCCGCTAGTCCTTGATGAAGAGGAGGGGGAGAGGGGGAGAGAGGGAGAGGGGGGGAATTAGAAGAAATTTCCCCCACTTCTCCACTCCTCCACTCCCCCATTCCTTTCTGTAGCCAAACTGTACCCGTTGCCTGTACTTTCACGGGTGTTTGACCTAGCCAATTGTTAAAAATGGCTATATCGTGAATCGCTAAGTCCCATAAAGCATCGACATCTTGGCGGACTGGTCCCAAATGCGTGCGGCTAGCGTAGCCGTAACGTAAATCACCTAATTTCCCAGCCTGAACTACAGTTTGCCCTCGCTCAACTACTGGATGAAATAAATAAGTGTGGTCAACCATCAGAATCAAGTTCAGTTGTTCTGCTAATTGACACAATTCCTGGCACTCTGTTGGGTCTAGAGTTAGGGGTTTTTCTGCTAAAACGTGGTATCCCCAGCGTAAAGCATCGGCAATTAAAGAGTAATGAGTGATGGCGGGAGTAGCAATTACTACTGCTTCCAACCCAGGCAGATGCTTAAGTTCATGCCACTGGGTTGTTAATAGTACACTATTATCTAAGTTAAACTGCTGTTTTACTGCTGCTAATCGTTCTGGATTGGGGTCTACTACCGAGACTACACTCACATCGGGATGTTCTAAAAAATTCCGCAGCAAATGCACACCCCAACGTCCAACTCCGATAACAGCGATTTTAATCATTGGTTAATAGTTATTTGTTAGTGGTTAGTAGTTAGTCGTTAGTGGTTACCGGATAACTGTTGACTGTCAACCAAGAACTAACAACAACTAACAATTAACAACCAACTGATTATTAGCTTATTCAAAAAATTTTAGCCTCAGTGTTTATCCTGGGAACTTATTGCAAAAAAAGCTACCTTTGCCGCAGCTTGTTCAGCGCCTTTAATGGAGCGTCCCTTGCCTTGACCGAGCTTTTTGCCGTGCAGCCACACTTCAGCCATGAAACGTTCTTGATTCTGGTAGGGTAGATTAATTTCCACAACTCGATATTCAGGTAAAACTTTAAATTGGGCTTGAGTCCATTCTTGTAGAGCAGCTTTATAGTTTAGTCTGGCGGGATCGAGACGAATTTCTGCCGCTAATTGTTTGAAATGGGGATCTAGCCAAGGGTGAATAAGTTCGAGATTTTGAGTACTTAGGTAAAGCGCTCCCAGAACAGCTTCAAAAGCATCTGCCAGTCGTGACTCTTGACCAACTTTATCAGCGGTAGCACTGCCGGCAACGAGTAAGTATAGCTCCAAACCGTATTCTTTTGCCAATTGAGCGAGAATGCGATCGCTCACCAACACCGAACGAATTGCTGCAAAATCCCCCACTGGGCAATCAGGATAATTTTCCCACAACACAATAGCCGCGACCAAACGCACGACCGCATCGCCGACAAACTCTAATTGTTCATAATTTGCCGACTCAGAGACAGTCGGATGAGTCAGTGCTAAATCAAGAAGCTGCCACTTTATAGGTGCTTGTATTGACAGACCTAATTTTTGTACTAAGCTTTCAAGCTGGCGTTGACGGCGTGGATAAGCGAGTGTCATCACATGAGAGTGGGGGAGTGGGGGAATGGGAAAGTGGGGGAATGGGAAAGTGGGGGAATGGGGGAGTGGGGGAGATTATTCTTAACTCCTGACTTCTGAATTCTGACTCCTGAGTTTTAACTCAGCACTCAGTACTAAAAATAGGGGAGAGAGTAGGACATAAGCCGGGTTCTGTTCTCTTGCGAGGGCAGTTATCTATCTGGGACGCTTGTTACCAAACGCCTCTAGCGGCTCTCTTCTAACGGAACTGGTAAAAGACCAACCGTAGTTCCTTTCGCCTTGCTCCCAACCGGGGTTTACCGAGCCAGCGCTTCTCAACGCTGCTGGTGCGCTCTTACCGCACCTTTGCACCCTTACCAGGGATTGGGTACTGGGGATTGGGTACTGGGGATTAGGAAGATTCTTTCCCAGTCCCTAATCCCTAGTCCCCAGTCCCTAGCCCTGGCGGTATCTTTCTGTGGCACTATCCTCACGATCGCTCGCACTGGACGTTATCCAGCAAGTTTGGTCTTTCGGGAGTCCGGACTTTCCTCAAACCAGTTTCAATGAAACTGATCTGCAACCGCCTGCGCCTACTCTCTCCCACTCACAGTGTAATCTTGGATGGGGTCGTATGTCCGGTTTGAGATTAACTCGATCTCTCTTGATTCCAGGGTAGGGCGTATGTCCAAGGTAGTTTGCTGACTGTAAAGGGACAATTTATAATGCACATGGGAGGAATATTTACACCTGGAGCTAGACCTACACGCACCTCAGATAGCCTTAGCACTAGTTGTAGCGAAAACTCCAAGTTTTTTGCTCTGTTCATAAAGTTGCTGTACAACTTTTTTTGCGCCTTCACGGGACTTTTTTTCAGCGCGGTGATATTAATTATGGGTTTTGTTGGTGAGTAGGTTCCGGCTACATTGTCGCGCTCGAAAACATCTTCAGCTGTCACCAGTTGTGTAAGTGTTTTAGTGGGGGCAACTAAGCTAGGACTTTGCGGTACAGCTAGGTCGCGGGTCAAGTCTGGTGATTTGCGAATTACTCTTCGCGATTGCTTGTTATGTTCGACGACTATGGAGCTATTATCCCAGTCAACGTAAACGGCAAGATTAGCGGATTTATTCTGAACGCTAATTGACAACTCTTTCAGCGCATCAAGTGAGTATGAGGGTTTGAGTTTAAAGGTAATGCCTACATGGTCTTGGATATTTTGTTCTTGAAGTTGTTGAGCGACGACTGCTTTTTGATATTCAAACTTAATTTGATCGTCGATTGATTCAATCATCCGATTGAAAGTGTAAGTGACGCCAATTATATAAAACGTCAAAACAAATAAATTCTGATCGCCTGTTCCTCTCATAACTTAGAATATAGACTCCCTGCTAATGTGCTTAGATATTCGATTCATTGCCCATGTGAATGTTTAATCACGCTTAATTGTGGAAGCATTTTCTAGCCAGCCTTTTCGCCAGAAAAAGAATATTAATCCCAATGCGATCGCTATCATAACTGCCCAGCAAACCCAATAACCCCAATGCCATTTCAGTTCTGGCATATACTCAAAATTCATTCCATACACACCTGCAATAAAAGTTAACGGAATGAAAATTGCTGACACCACAGTTAACAGTTTCATGACTTCATTCATTCTGTTACTGACTGCTGAAAGATACACGTCCATCAGCCCAGATGCAAGTTCTCGGTAGGTTTCCACCATGTCCATTACTTGTACTGCGTGGTCATAACAGTCTCGTAAGTAGATTCGCACCTCCTCACTGATTAGATCGTTGCCTTCTCTAATTAAAGAATTAATTGCATCCCGCTGGGGCCAGATAGCGCGACGCAGTTGCAGTAATTCTCGCTTAATTTTATAGATTTTTTGTAAAGTTTTAGGGGTAGGTTTGATTATGACTTCTTCCTCTAACTCTTCAATGCGATCGCCGTAAAGCTCCAGAACTGGGAAAAAGCCATCAATAATCGCATCTAACAGAGCATAAGCTAAATAATCGGCTCCTGATGAGCGGATAAGACCTTTACCTTTTTGAATACGCGATCGCACTCCTTCTAGGCAATCATGCTCTGGTTCCTCCTGCACTGTCAGCAGATAATGTTTACCCAAAACCAAACTTACTTGCTCACTATAAAAGCCACATACTCTCTCTTTTGGCACTACCATGCGCGAAATTATCACTAATTGATCGTCATAATCCTCTATTTTGGGGCGCTCTGGTACATTAACTACATCTTCTAAAACCAGAGGATGCAAATCAAACACCTTTCCTAGTCGATGCAAAATGTCAGCAGAGCCTAAACCTTGTACATCCACCCAAGAAACAGATTCTCTATCCAGATATGGGGTACACTCCTCTGGCGTATTCAGTTGCTTGCGAGTCACCTTAGTCTGGTTATAGTCAATCAAAAAAATTATCGGTGGTGGAGCGTCTGCATCAACGATCAGAGTTCCGGGCATGTCACCCGGTCGGTGAAAAAAGTCTTCCTCATCATCATCTGGTTTGATTAATGCTAAAGGAAGGCGACGAATTTTTCTCATCATTTAGTTTTACCTGATTTAGTCATTAGTCATTAACTTGGAACTCTTGACTTTTCGCAATTTTGTTTACTGAATTTCCAGTAACTTTCTTAGTTTAAATTAGTCATTTTCTACTATTTATGCTTGTAATTCAATAATTACGTTATTATTCTTGTCTACCTTCTTGCTTAGAAGACAATAGGTAAAATGAAACAAAAAGTCAATAATTATAAAAGTTTACGCGCTAACCTATAAATCACCAATAATATAAAAAACAGTTCGCCTTGACAAGACAAACTGCTTTTATAATATTTGTATATTAGCTAGAAATACATCCTGCCAGCCCCACGACTGGCACTAATTCTATACAAGCCTAGAATCGCTCTCCAAAGCCAAACTGGATGCGGCTTTCTCCTTCGTCATTCAAGCCGTAGTCAAGGCGAATCGGTCCGAGTGGCGATTGGACGCGGACTCCAACACCATAACCAAAGCCGTTACCAGGTTTACCCCGCACACCACCGGGATTACCGGGAACACTACTGCTAGTACCCAAATCGGTAGCAGCATCAAAAAATAAGGCACCACTAACAACCGAAAAAACCGGAAAGCGATACTCAGCCGTCGCTTGAACAAAGCTGCGAGTTGAACCTAAGTTACCTTCTTCATATCCTCGGACAGAGTTAGCACCGCCTAGAGAAAAGGCTTCATAGGGAGGTAAATCGCCGATTACGGTTCCCGCTTGAAAATTAAAAGCGATCGCTTGGGGACATTCCTGTGCGGTGGAATTTGCTTTACGGCAGCCTTGAGTTAAATGGGTCAAGCGCGTGGGAAGATAAAAGCTATAGCTACCCCGCAGCTTGTTGGATAAAATGCTTGCTTCACCGATGGGAATTGACTGCTCGGTAGTTAATCGCAAAACAGAGCCTTGTGTCGGTCTGAGTGAATCGTTACGGCGATCGCGTATCAACCCCAAAGGCAAAGTTAACAAATCATCGTTTCCATTACCGCTAAAACTGAGGTTGTTTCCTAGTTCATCCTTGGGGCTCAATTTACCATCAGCATCGCGGATCGAAATTCGTTGATACTGCAACCCAGCACTAGCTACCCACTCTGACTTTTCCAACGGGTTTTTACTGAGAGGACGGGTAAAAGTAATACCGCCGCCAGTGCGATGTATTCTGGGGCGATGTCTGACGACAAGCCGCTGCGCGTCTACGCCATTTGGCAATTCTACTTCCGAATATACGCGAAATTGTTTGTCGTCTAAAACCATTCACCGTGTAAGAAGTACGAAAGCGATCGCCTGCAATCCAAGGATCGGTAAAGTTGGCATCAAATAGCAAACCTCGCTGACTCCACTGCACTTCAGTCCCTAGTTTTTGGTTTCTTCCTGCCCAATTTTTTGCTTGAAAGCTACCAGCGGCAAAAAATCCGTTAGACGAACTAAATCCACCACTAGGCGCTAGAGAAAAGCTTTTGCCTTCAGTAGCATTTACAACTACAATTACCTTGCGTGGGTCTTGCCCTGGATTGAGCGAAACCTTCAAATCCTGAAAAATTCCCAGCCCAAACACTCGCTGTAAGTCTTTTTGCACAGAGTTACGGTTAAACACAACTCCCGGCTTTAACTGCATTTCACGAGTATTGACACTCCCCACCCTGCCTGACGGCTGAGGGTGGGGATTCTGTAATCTACGTTGCAACTTGCTCTACCAGGGTTGCCCCAAGTAGCGTAGTGGTCGCGACTCCTACAGCGTTACTTTGGGACTGCCCATCCCTAGCTTGTTTTCCAAGATTCAGAATATTAATTGCCGCATTCACATCCCTTTGCAGCTCACATCCACAACTACATTTATGGGTACGAGTTGAAAGAGATTTTTTCACAATTGCACCGCAATCTGAACACTTTTGAGATGTCATTCTAGGATTGACAGCAACAACTGTAGTACCGAACTTAACAGCAAAATATTCCAGCCAACGACGAAAAAGACTCCAAGCCACATCATTGATTGACTTAGCAAGACAGTGATTCTTTGCCATACCTTTGACATTTAAGTTTTCATAGGCGGCTAAGGCGTTAGCCTTGCATACGTTACGCGCAATTCTAAGAGCGTGTTCATTCCGCTGCCTACTTACTCTCAAATGCTTTTTGGCATATCGTTGCCCTGCTTTACGTCGTTGGTTCTTTCCTTTTTCTTTCTTATATATCTGACGTTGAGCGTGTTTAATTGCTTTCTCGGCTTTACGAAGAAACTTGGGATTTTCTTCATGATGTCCATTGGAATCAGAGTAGAAAAACTCCAACCCAACGTCTAATCCAAGTTCCCCGTCACCTGTCCTAGGTTTAGTTTTAGCCTTAATATCAACTGCGAACTGACAATAGTAACCGTCAGCTTTTCTAACTAACCGAACTCGTTTAATAGACTTAATAGGATAGGTTTCAATGTCCCACTTCCCCAACAACTTGACTTCACCAATGCCTTTTTTGTCGGTAAAAGTGATACGTCGCTTTGTAAGATGCAGCGACCAGCCGCTGGTCTTATATTCAACCGAACGATTATCTTTTTGGAAGCGGGGAAAACCCTTCTTTCCAGGCTTTTTAGATTTACAGTTACCGTAAAATCTGTCGATAGCGCTCCAGGCTCTTTCAGTTGCAGCCTGACAAGCCATTGAGTTTAATTCTTTTACAAATCCAAATTCTTTACGCAGTGCTGTTGAATAATTGTTTAGATCAATTTTGTCAATCTTGGATTCACGGGGTGCATCTATCCAATAACGAATAGCCTTATTCCTGATGAATTGAGTAGTCCTAATAGCTTCATCAATTGCTCGATATTGCTGTCGCTTACCCTTGACTTTGTACTCTAATACCAGCACTGCGTTATCACCTCCTTGTTTCTCTTCGTTTTATAAATGCTAACATTAACATGAAAACAATGGGGGACAACATGAAAGTTAAAAGATTAAATTGTAGGATTACAGACCGGAGATATCACAAGCTGGTCTTATTGTCTGCCAAAATGGACAGAACTATTAGTAGTCTGGTCGATGAATGGATTGATTCGTTGCCCGACCCAGAGATAGCTCATTCCTCAAGCATCTCTTCTCCTGTAGACCTGCGGTCAACTTAAGAGTTAAGATGCCTTTCGTCACTCGCCGCCTTATATCCCCTCCCTACTTCGTGGAGGAAGGGGTATTACGGCGTTTTAGATAATATATTTTTGCGTTTGTCCGCGAATCGGTTTACCAGCAGCGTCTTTATCTTCCCCATCCAGATTCACAAACCGCACTTGGATATCTTCAACAACTCCTTCTGTCACCTCCAAGGTTACAGTTCCATCAGCAGCGACGCGGGGACTTTCAACTACCTGCGCCAAAACATAGCCATTATCTTGATACCACTTATTTAATTTGTTAATGCCTTCTTGAAGTTGGCGGAGGTTGAGAATACTGCCATACTGCTGGTTAAAGCTGTCATTTACTACTTTGGCTGGCAAAACTTGATTACCCTGCACTTGTACAGAACGCAGCACTGGGTTAGGTTTTACCACAAAGGTGACTCGTACACCCAGCGGTGTATCCTCCGGGATAGCGCGGACATCGGCAAAGTAACCTGTAGCAAAAATGGCGTTAATATCTTCTTGTAATTGCGATCGCGTTACTGTCTTTCCTGGCTGCGTTCGCAATGCTTTGTATACTTCTTCTTGCAATTTGCCTTCCACACCGCTGACAACTACTTCCCCCACCAAGACACTCTTTTCTGCTTCGGTGGTAGGATTGTCAGGAATAGTTTCTTGAGCGATCGCGCAAGGAACCGAGTGTAAAAAACTCAAAATGATAGCCGCTCCAATGCTAGCGCTCAGGCTGTGTAAGTTTTTCATACAGATGCGATCGCTAAGGAGTGCTGGTAATTGGCGGTTCATTTGCCATTGAATTAGCAATATCTATTAGTTCTTTTTGAGACACTACTTCAGCAATTCCCCCTATACCAAATTTATCCTTATCCTGCTCCCAGTAAACGTATCGGGCTTTGTCTCTCCCACTACCAAGAGTAAAGTAGTAGCCACGAATACCATTACTCAAATTGATCGGTGTGAGATTATCTCCTTTCGGGGGAAATTTTTTTCCATCAGATTTCAGCATGGCAAGACCGCCAATAGTACAATTGGGGGCAGAACAGTTAGGCTTGATTGCAAAGTTAACTCTAAAGCCTTTGCTATCAGACTGAATGTAGGGATAAAGCTTTGTGGGATAAGTAGGAAAATAGGAAGGTAAGCGGATACTCCAACCCTTGGGTAATTCGTTGCGAATATCGTTAATTAAAGGTTGAAAAAGCGGTGCTGGTTGAGCTGTTGCGGATGGGAACGAAGTTAATAAACCAGTTCCCAAAACTAAACATCCAAGCAATACTTGACTTTTCATAAAATCTTTTAGAAAAACGGCTACAAGTAAATTAGCAAAGATAATATCTAGACAATCTTGGCTAAAGTCATACATATTTATGACTAAAGTCATGTATTAAGTTCGGCATCCAGAGTGGATGATAAGTCTTGATTTACCCCTGACACTGCAAGGGAAAAACCGTGATGAATTTAGTCACAACTACTTCTATCCGCCGTACCTTGCGATATGTCGAATGGACGGTTTTGATTGTATATCTTTTGCTGCTGTTATTAAATCGCCGCCCAGGTCGCTATGAATTAGAAGCACTACCTACATATGTAAATTTTGGTGGTCTTGTGGTTTCTACTTTTTTAAGCTTTATATTTCCAATAAATCGCCCTCTTTGGCAAAGGCGAGTTTATATATTTTTAGAGTTAGTACCAATAATGTTGAGTAGAGCAGTAAATATCAGTTTTGGAATATTTATTTATCTAGTACTTGTAAAATGCTGTTTTTTACTCAAACGCAATGAAGTAATTATTATAGCTATCATATCGGGAATATTTTGGAATCTTCTCTATGCTTGGAGTTTACCTCCAGTTTTAGATTTTTACCGAGAGCATATAACTCAACGCATAGCTGATTTATATAATACAAATCTCATTGTGACTCGTGAACTTATTAATAGTACAGGTGAGTATATAGCGGCGAGTACCTTTGCAATTTTACTTAGCTTTGTTGTTATTGCAGAACAAAAAAGTCGTGAAAGAGCAGAAGTTTTAGCGAAAGAAGTAGAAAGTTTAGCTGCAACTTTAGAACGTACTCGCATAGCTCGTGAAATCCATGATTCATTGGGTCATTATCTCACAACTTTAGATGTGCAATTGGAACTGGCTCAAAAATTGTACCAGCGCGATTTTATCCAAGCTGCTAAGTCTTTAGATATTGCCAAAGAATTAACTAGTCAGTGTTTGAGTGAGGTGAGACGGTCTGTGCAAACGATGCGAAATGGCAATTTTAATCTTAATTAAGCGCTAAATACTTTAGTGGAACAGGTGGGGCGAAACCAATCTTTTATAATTCACTTAAATGTCAAACTGCCCCTACTACCAATTCAAACTAGCCACCAACTTTATTGTATTGTGCAAGAAGGACTTACCAATATTCAAAAACATGCTTGTGCAAGTGTTGTTAGTCTCAATGGTTATCAAACCTCTGAGGGAATTATTTTAGAGCTAATTGATGATGGTCAAGGATTTGATGTTAACGCACCTGCTTCTGGTTTTGGACTGCGGGGAATGCAAGAACGAGTTCAGATTTTGGGAGGAGAATTGAAGATTGACAGTTATCCTGGCAAAGGAACTCAGATTCAAGTAATAATTTCATTATAAAAGCGGCACTGCTTGAATGACATTCCCAGATAGGATCTGGGAACGAGGGGATGGTGTGAGATGATTCGAGTTTTATTAGTAGATGACCAAGCGTTGTTTCGTCAAGGATTAGCTTCTTTGCTATCACTAGAAGAAGATTTGGAAATTGTGGGACAAGCGAGTCATGGATTTGAAGCGATCGCTCTAACCCAAACCTTACAACCCGATGTTATTCTCATGGATGTACGGATGCCGATTTGTGATGGGGTAGTCGCAACGGGCGAAATTCATCAACGCTTTCCCTGGATTAGAATTCTCGTGCTGACTACCTTTGATGAGGATGAATATATTTGGAAATCTTTACAAGCCGGCGCACTCGGCTATTTACTTAAAAGTACCCCTTCAGCACAGTTAGCCACAGCAATTCGCACTTTACACCAAGGTCATTGTCAGCTAGGTCCAACCATTGCACCAAAAGTTTTTGCCCAACTTCATCCTCCTGCAATCAAGCAAAATTTACATTATCATTTGACTGAACGAGAATCAGAAGTTTTAAAGCTAATTTCTCACGGTAAAAATAATCGAGAAATTGCCCAAATGTTATATCTGACTGAGGGTACTGTAAAAAACTATGTTACTCAAATTTTAGGGCGGTTGGGGTTACGCGATCGCACTCAAGCTGCTTTGTGGGCAAAGGAAAATCTCACAAATTAGCATACTTTTTTTTGTCTGCGGTTTAATTATTAATTTTTTTATTATTTAATTAAATTATATGAGGGCGCTTTGATTCCCCGCCCCTACAGGATTTTACGATGGTAATTAGGGATTGGGCATAGGGCATTAGTCCCCTTGTCTCCAAGGAGTCCCCAGTAAAGAGTCCCCAGTACGAGAAATCACCATCAAATATTTTTTGTCGCACATCCTTTTAAGCTAGAGTCAAATAAATTAAGAGGTTGACATTTTTTATCAATTAAAAGCTCAATTCGTCTAACTCGTTCAGTATGGCGAGATATATTTGTTTTTGGATTAAATTCATTTGGTACTTTCATGATTGCAGTTAGATAAATCACTTCATTTAGTGATAAATCTTTCAATTCTTTGTTTATGTATATTTTCGCTGCGGATTTTAAACCAATAACAGGTTTATTTTGAATATCTCCCATGTAAATATTCGAGAGAAAAAGCTCTAATTGCATTTGTTTTTCAACACGCGTATTTAGGACTAATGCCATAACATCGCGACCCAAGTCTATACTTTTAAAATACTTCCAAATGAGTCTGAAAATATTTTGAGGTATTCCCAATGCTCCGTTAATAGGTTTTGTGATATACAAATCCCGTGCTAAAGATTGACTGATTGTTGTTAAACCCTGACCTGGTGTAATTAAGTCTATGCCTAGGTTATTATAAAAGCTTGGATCTTCGACAGCAAGAATAATATTTTCTGCATCCGGTGGTAAATCGCTCAGGTGTATTCTTTCTTCTTTAGTTGCAGATTTGATTGCCTGTGGCGTTACTAACCAAGTCCAAATGCATACGAAAAGTAGATAAACTGCTAAAGATAAAAAACTGATTTTAATTAAATTGATGATTATTTTAGGTAGTTTTCTTACAAAATGCATATTGTAAAAATATATTAAATTATTAGAAATTAATAATAAAAAAAGTAGGGCATATGCCCTACTTACAGAATTTTACTTAAGGAATTAGGGATTGGGTAGGGTGTGATTGTAGCAAATAAATGTCACACTTTTTCTGGATAGCTTTATTACCTAGTCCCCAGTTCTGGACTACATCATGCCCATGCCGCCCATGCCACCCATGCCACCCATGCCGCCCATGCCACCCATGCCGCCCATGCCGCCCATGTCAGGGGCACCGCCGGCGGGTTTCTTCTCAGGCTTCTCGACAACGATGGCTTCGGTGGTTATGACCATACCAGCAATAGAAGCGGCATTTTGTAAAGCCGATCGCACAACTTTGGCAGGGTCAATAATCCCAGCAGCAATCAAGTCCTCAAATTCGCCTGTAGCTGCGTTGTAGCCAACGTTGAGGTCGCTTTCACGCACTCTGGCAACGATGACAGAACCTTCAGCACCAGCATTATCTGCAATTTGACGGAGGGGAGCTTCGAGCGCTCGCGCTAGAATATCAGCGCCAATCTTTTCTTCTGCGTCGAGGCTCTTTTTAATTTCCTCAATCTTCTTCGCCAAGTGAATCAAAGTTGTTCCTCCACCCGGAACGATTCCTTCTTCCACAGCGGCTTTAGTAGCGTTGAGGGCATCCTCAATTCGCAGTTTGCGGTCTTTAAGTTCGGTTTCGGTTGCGGCACCGACTTTAATCACTGCGACACCACCAGCTAGCTTGGCGATGCGTTCTTGCAGTTTTTCTTTGTCGTAGTCGGAATCAGTCTCGTCCAATTGTTTACGAATTTGACCAATTCGCTTTTGTACATCTGAACTGGCTTCGCCGGCAGCTACAATGGTGGTGCTTTCTTTGTCGATAACGATTTTCCGGGCAGTTCCCAGCATCTCCAAAGTAGCGGTATCCAAACTTAAACCGATTTCTTCAGAAATCATTTGTCCGCCGGTGAGAATCGCAATATCTTGTAACATTGCCTTACGGCGATCGCCAAAACCAGGGGCTTTAATCGCAGCGACTGTCAGCACACCTCTTGCTTTGTTCACTACCAAAGTTGCCAAAGCATCGCCGTCTACATCTTCGGCGATAATTAGCAAAGCTTGACCCAAACGGGCGACTTTTTCCAAGACTGGCACTAAATCCTGAATGCTGCTGATTTTTTTGTCAGTAATCAGGATGCGGGCGTTTTCAAATTCCACCGTCATCCGGTCGTTGTTGGTGATGAAATAAGGGGAAATATAACCCCGATCTATCTGCATCCCTTCGACAACTTCCAACTCAGTGGTTAGCGATTTCGATTCCTCAACAGTGATTACACCGTCTTTGGTGACTTTTTCCATCGCTTCGGCAAGCATGGTGCCGACTTCTTCGTCGTTACCAGCACTGACAGTGGCGACTTGGGCGATCGCACTACCTTCAACAGGTTTGGCGATCGCGGCAATTTCTCGCACTAACGCCTCAACGGTTTTGTCGATCCCCCGCTTTAAAGCGACTGGATTCGTGCCTGCGGCGACGTTCTTCAAACCCTCTCGAACCAACGCCTGTGCCAAAACTGTAGCGGTGGTGGTGCCATCTCCCGCCACATCTTTGGTTCTTGATGCCACTTCTTGGATCAGTCTCGCGCCAGTATTTTCTAGCGGATCTTCTAGTTCAATTTCTTTGGCAACGGTGATACCATCATTGACGATCTGAGGGGCACCAAATTTCTTTTCTAAAAGGACGTTGCGACCTTTGGGACCTAGCGTGATTTTTACAGCATCGGCAAGGGCATTAATGCCTCTTTCTAGTGCCCGACGCGATTCTTCATCAAATGCAACAATCTTCGCCATGTTTGACTTCTCTAGCGCTTCCAATAGACAATTTAGCACTCAACAGGTCAGAGTGCTAACTGAGGAGGCAATTCATTTTACAAATAGATGGAAAAAATTGATTAATATGTTGATGCTCACGTCGGCTATTGGCAGTAATGCTTAAATCGGGAGATGAATCTATACGACTCCCTTCAGTCTATTGGTATAGCTAAACCTAGCGGTTCCGGCTGGTTAGCGGTAGTATTTACGTTTCTTTTGGCTTGGCTAGTTACGTGGCGTTTGATTCCTACTTTACGCAAGTTCGCTTTGCGCGTCGGTTGGGCTGACCAACCAAACGCACGGCGGCTAAATCGAGAACCTTTGCCCAATGCGGGGGGTTTGGCTATCTACACCGGAGTAATTGCTGCACTGGTACTAGCTAGCCTTCTACGCCCAATTGAAGTGCAAAACGTATTGGTACAGGTGCTGAGTATTTTACTCGGAGGTTCAATATTAGTCCTTGTCGGCTTTATAGACGATCAGTTCGGCTTACCCCCGTCTGTGCGGATGTTTACTCAAATTCTCACCGCACTATTGCTGGTTGCTAATAAGATCAGTATTGATATAAATTTTGGCACACCCGTTGACTCAATTTTATCAATGTTGTTGACGGTGTTTTGGGTAGTAGGAATTACCAACGCTATCAATTTGATGGATGGGATGGATGGTTTAGCGGGAGGAGTCAGCTTTATCACCGCCATGAGTTTGTTGGCAGTTTCTGCTCAGTTTCCCAATCGAGCAGCAGCAACTTTAGTTTTAGCAGCATTGGGGGGGGCGGCGCTGGGCTTTTTGCGTCACAACTTCCACCCCTCGCGAATTATTATGGGTGATGCCGGAGCCTACTTTTTTGGCTATGTGCTAGCGGCAACCAGTATTCTGGGTAAACTCCAAGTAACTACTGTGTTTTCACTAGTGCCGACAGTATTATTTTTACTGTTGCCAGTGCTAGACACCACCCAAGTGATTGTCAAGCGGCTGATGGCAGGGAAAAATCCCATGAGTACCCCCGGTAAAGACCACCTCCACCATCGTTTGCTAGCTTGGGGTTTATCCCAGCGCAACGCTGGGTTTACCCTGTGGTCAATCACCTTGATTTTCAACTTGCTGGCGATGAGAACACAACACATGAGTTTAGCAGTCATGGTTGCTACCCTCGGCGGCATCATTATCCTTTTAGGCTTTACTCTCTGGCAAAGAATGCGGGCGACTGTGTGAGGAGTGGGGGAGTGGGAGAGTGGGGGACAAGGGGGACAAGGGGGACAAGGAGAATAATTCTTCTTTCTCCCATCTCCCCATCCCCCCATCCCCCCATCTCCCCATCCCCCTCTTCTTCAATCACGCCATAACCATTCCGCCATCGACGTTAAAGACTTGTCCGGTGATATAAGCTGCGGCGGAATCGGCGGCGAGGAAGCGCACCATACCGGCGACTTCTTCGGGTTGACCGTAGCGATTTAGGGGAATAAATTTAAGAATTTCTTCGGTATTGCTGAGTTTGCTGGTCATGTCGGTGGCGATGAAACCAGGAGCGACGGCGTTGACGGTGATCCCGCGAGAAGCAAGTTCTTTGGCGACGGTTTTCGTAAAGCCGATAACGCCTGCTTTGGCGGCGCTGTAGTTTGCTTGTCCGGGGTTGCCCATTTGTCCGGCGACAGAGGTAATATTGATAATTCGCCCGTAACGTTGTTTGAGCATGATTTTACTGGCGGCACGTGTGCATAAGAATACACCAGTTAAGTTTAGGTCTATCACGGCTTGCCAATCTTCTGGCTTCATTCGCAACAGTAGTGTGTCGCGGGTGATACCTGCGTTGTTGACTAAGATATCAATGCGATCGCATTTTTCCATGACGCTGTTAAACAGTGCGTCTACTTGTTCGGCTTGGGAGACATCAGCTTGCAACGCTAACGCACTCCCCGACGCTGATGTAATTTCTTCTACTAGTGCCTCAGCCGCGCGGCTAGAACTCGCATAATTGACGATTATATAAGCTCCCTGTGTTGCTAATTCGAGTGCGATCGCTCGTCCAATTCCCCGTGAAGCACCCGTAACAATTGCCACCTGTCCCCGCAAATTTTGCAAATTTTCTGGCAAAATCTCCATAAAATAGTCCTCATTTTTAGAATCCCCGCGCTAATTATCTTATGGTGATTCGTACCTGGGACTGACAGCAAATGCAATTTAAATGACTGGAAAATCAAAAATCAGCTTTCTCAGCCTCTCCTTATTTCGTAGTAAGCCCTCTTTGTGCTTAATACAATATTTAACCAATCGGACGATTACCCGGATTTACTGCGTGAATATACTCACTACCAGAATGGGGTCTGCCTCGTTTATAACTGGCTTCCTCTGGTTTACCCCATCCTAACTGCAAAATTATTTCCAAAAAATTAGAATTTTCAAACACACATAAACTTGCCCATTCTGTTCTTAAAGCAATTCTTTCTACATCAGCTTTTATAATGTTTTGGTATTGTTTGCTATTATTAAAACTTAAGTACAAGTCCATCCCATCTGTTACTTCATACCAAAAATTCAAGACAGAATTTTTAGCATTTTTTATTATTTCCAGGTCAGAGGTTAGAGCAATTAAGTGAGTATCTACTTCTGGATACTGGAAAGTTTTACTTTTAATAGTTACCTTACGCCAGATAATTCCGGAAACATGGTATTTTTTTTGATAATCGTGAATGGCGGCTTTAAAATCTTCATACGCAGTAAATTTTTGTAGTCCATCACTTTTGATAAACTGGTCAATTAAAGGATTGCCAGAGACAGTTACCTCTAACTTTAAACGCTCACCCTTGAGACAGGCTTGGCGTTCAGAACGTAAAATTTGGATTAGTTCCTCGGTAGTGTAAACCTTTGACATGAGAACACACTCTATTAGTCATTGGTCATTGAGCATTGGGCATTAAGCATTGGGGAGCCAGCGCGTTGTGTGGCGAGCCGCTCTTGTTGCATCTGGCGTCATTGGGCATTGGGTAAAAGCTAATCATGTAAAAGGCAAAAGGCAGAAAATCTTTCTTGTTACTTTTTCCTTTTTACTTTTTCTTTGTCTTCCAGTCCTTAGTCCCTAGTCCCCAGTGATTGATTTTATGCTTATTGCCTGATTATTCATCGTAATATTTACATATTATCCCCTGATTTCAATTACTATGTCGTATCTGATTTCACAAAAAATTAGGGCAGACAAATTCAGTCTGCCCCATAACTTATTGAGTTATTTCACTATTTAACTCATTGAAGGAACGCCGTTTTAACTGCACTGATTTATCACGAGGTAATAAATCAAACACTTCGCGCAATCTGTCGTCTATTTCTTCATACGGCACTTGACCGTTTTTATTCAAAACTACATTACCTAACTGATTAAACACCACGATTTGGGGAAGAGCGCCAGAGTAGTAATAACCTGGTTCTGTAGTAGCATAAGTTTCTTTGGGTAAGATACTATCCACACTCACGGGGATAATTTCTGCCGCGCGACCATAGAATTCTTGTATTCTTGAAACAACAAGGGCATATTGTTTGCAATCGCTGCTGTCCTCCACATAAAACGCCAATACTGCGGGTTTATGTTGTGCTAAAGTTTGTGCGAGGGTCTGTTTTGGAGGAACCAGTGAACCATTGCCAGCATAGACCACAAAAATATTGCCATCATACGTGTCAGTATTGATACCTGCAAATGCAGGTTGCATCTCAATGATGAACAGGCAAGCTATTACCAACAGGCATTTAGAGAAAAAACGCCACCAGGAAAAAAGAATTTTGTGTGAAAAATTTAACTTTATACCAGTCATCAAAAGAAACCTTTTAACCTCAATTTTGTTCGGCTACTGCGTGAGTTTGTACTGAATAAAGCGAATTAGGCTGGATATATAATTACGCCGAAGTACCAAGTTTTAAGATAACGCTTGAAGGGGAGAGTGGGGGAGAGGGGGGGATGGTGAGTCCAGCGCCCCTTCGGGGTTCGCTCCTAGCCGGCACGTTCGCGTAGCGTCTCCGCGATTGAGAGGGAAACCAGGAGCGCAGCGCTGGCTCACCGTGCGCGGGTTAAGAGCGTTAAGGCGACTGGCTCTCCCGTTGGGCGGGAAAGAAGAATTATTCTCCTTGTCAAGAGGCTGGCTTTTTTGGTAAGGATTCGCTAAACTCACCGAATTCTCGGCGCGCGCGAATTTATTCGCCGTAAAGTATCCGGAAACACAACACAAGAAATTGTAGTCTACAATTGTAGTCATATGTGAGAAGGTCGAACTCATGGAACAAGTACTGACGCTAGTTTGCAAATTACAACCTACCTCAAGTCAAGCTGAAAAACTGGAAGTGGTTCTTCACGCATTTGCAGCAGCTTGCAACTACGCAAACGAGGTAGTCAAGCCACAAATAACTAGCAAGACAACAATTCAAAACATTGTTTACGAGGACTTGCGAGCTAAATTTGGGTTGGCTGCTAATTTAGCTGTCAGGGCTTGTGCCAGAGTTGGGGCTAATCGGCTAGCAGCCAAGAAAAAAGATAAACCCGTAAAAGCATTTAAGCCTACTTCGGCTGATTATGATGCCAGAATTTTTTCATTTAGGGAAAAAGATTGGTCAATTAGTTTGACTACTTTAGATGGCAGGGAACACATCAAAATCGATGCAGGCAATTATCAGCGAGGTAAACTCAAGGGACGCAAACCAACTAGCGCCCAATTATGCAAACACCGTGATGGGTTGTATTACATCCACATTCAATTAAAAGATGAGGTTCCTGACCCACAACCTGCCAAGAAAGTAATTGGTGTCGATTTTGGTCGGCGCGATATTGCCGTAACCAGTAATGGGGATTTGTGGAGTGGTGAAAAGTTAACAAAAACCAGAGATAGATATAGCTTCGTCAGAGCGTCTCTCCAGAAAAAAGCTTCCACACGCACAAGGTCTAGTCGGCGTAGATGTCGGCAGGTGTTGGTACGGCTATCGGGGCGTGAGAGACGTTTTCAAGCATGGGTCAACCATAACATTAGCAAAACAATCATCCAACAAGCCAAAAGTACACAAGCATTTGTGGCAATTGAGGACTTGACTGGTATCCGTGAACGTACCAATCAACAACCACGCAGCAAGACAGAACGTCGTAGGAGTAACTCTTGGGCATTCTACCAGTTGCGGGTGTTTTTGGAATACAAAGGAATTAGGGACGGCGTGGAAGTTGTTGCTGTTCCTTCAGCTTATACCTCCCAAACTTGCCATTGTTGCTTGCATATTGGTTTGAGATCCGAGAAGAAGTTCAAGTGCAGCAATTGCAATTGGTCGGGCGATGCTGATTTGAATGGAGCAAAGATGATTGCAGCTTTGGGGCTGTCTGTAAGCCAGCCTGGAGGCTCGAACGGTTTGTGTTGTTCTCTCAGCACAGACTTTTCAGGGCTACTACAAAGCCCAGCCCTAAAGGGCTGGGGTTCGCTTACGCATATTAAATTTGAAACTTATGGCTATAAGCTAGTAACCGCGACAAAATCAGGATACGAATGTGGTAAAAATTAAATTTATAGATAGGCTGCGACTGGCGATCGCGGTGTCGGTGGCGAAAAGTGTAACTTTTGGAGTGCGATCGCTTCGTCTGGGTGCTGCTAGTGTATTACCAGGCTCAATTGCTCGTCGCATCGAACCTCAATTATTGCAATTATTGAGTCACCAAGTCAAAAACGGGGTAATTCTGATTGCTGGTACTAACGGTAAAACTACGACATCGCTACTTTTATGTGAGATACTACAACGCAAAGGCTACCGTGTAGCGCATAATTCTACAGGTGCAAATCTGGAAAATGGTTTGATGACGGCGTTGATGGAAAACTCCAACTTCCTAGGTAAGCTGGATGTTGATTACGCCATTTTAGAAGTGGATGAGAATATTGTGCCAAAGGTTTTGGCGCCTATTCAGCCAAAGCTAATCCTTTGTTTAAATTTGTTCCGCGACCAACTTGACAGATATGGGGAAGTTGATACTATTAGTAAGCGTTGGACAAAGGCGATCGCTACTTTATCTCCTGAAACGATTGTTGTCGCCAACGCGGACGATCCAACAATCTGCTATCTTGGTCAACAATTATCTCAGCAACGAGTCTCATTCTTCGGTTTGAATGAACCAGAAAATTATTTAGAAGCAATTCCCCACGCTGTTGATTCTATTTATTGTCCCAAATGCGGACATGCCTTAGACTACAAAGGTGTTTATTTATCCCATATGGGTGAATACTCTTGTCCTAGTTGCGGCTTTACTAGAAGTAAACCAACGCTTGATAGCAGCGAATGGCAACAAATTCTCGTCGGGTTGTATAACAAATATAATACTCTAGCTGCTGCAACTGCGGCTAAAGAATTGGGAATTGATGAAGCAACTATCCGCGATACAATTCCTAACTTTCAAGCTGCTTTTGGTCGGGCTGAAGAATTAAAAATTAATGGCAAAAATGTCAGAATTTTGTTATCAAAAAATCCCGTAGGCACAAATGAAACTATTAGAGTAGTAACTCAAAGCAGTGATAAAACAACTTTGCTAGTGTTGAATGATAAAGTTCAAGATGGCGAAGATGTTTCCTGGATATGGGATGTCGATACCGAGAAATTGGTAGAACGTGGAGGTACTTTAGTAGTTAGTGGCGATCGCGCTTATGATATGGCATTACGTCTTCGCTACAGCGAATTTTCTCCCCAAAGCAATTTTAATCTGATTGTGGAAGAAAATTTGCGTCAAGCTATCAATACTGCTTTAGAACGTACCCCAAATAACGAAACTTTACATATCTTACCTACTTATACAGCCATGCTAGATGTGCGAGAAGCCCTGACAGGTAGGAAGATTCGATAATTTGGGCAATGGGCAATGGGCTTTTTGAAGAGGGGAAAAGGGTAAAGGGGAAAGGGGAGGCAGTGCGGTCTTGGGGTCTCCCCAAGTGGAGCATCTGCCGTGAAAGGGAAAGAATTATTACCAATGCCCCATGCCCATTGCCCCATGCCCATTGCCCAATGCCCAATTATTGCAACTTCACAGCTGCACGTTGTAAAGGTAGAACTTCTTCTAAAGTTAATTCGTGGTCGGTTGTCAAATGACTGTTACAACAAATGGTGCTAAAAAATACTTGCTGACCAACTACTTGCGAAAAATGCTTTTCTAGTAGTAAGCGCGATGTAATATCTCCTAATAAGTCGGAAAGGTCTTTTGTTAGTTGGTCTCTATCATCGCGGTGAACCATTCTAAATTTGAAGGGTTTTTCACCTACCAAATTTCTAATATCCGAATCAAACTTGTCTTCTTTGCCTTGAACATACGCAAAAGATACTTCCTCTAAAAATTTCCAAGCTTCGGGAAAAATCTCGCTAATTTTTTCGAGATGATTCTCAGTTTGGTAGACCAAAGTAGCCGTTTTACAATCCATATGGGAATTTTTTAGGTGTTGAAATCAACAAGGATGCACTCTGTAATATTACGGCTCAACACCAATAATCTACCAATAATGTTATATATTTTTAAATTTAAAAATGACACGTTGTCAAACTAGAAAAACTGTGACTTCAAATACAAAAATAAATTAGAAAGTAAGTATTTTAAATCATAAATTATAAAGGATTCGAGATTGGGGAATGAGAAAATTTTGGTTAAAAAAACGCGAATTTTAGGCAAATTTCTTCCCCAGTACCCAATCCCTAGTCCTCAGTCCCGAATCCCCTTTATTAACGAACAGTTCAATCAAGGTAAGATTTACAGCAAGCTGTTTGACATGTTGATGACATTTTTTTAGCAGCAAATTCACCATTGAGGACAAATTCAGGATATGCTTACCCAAACCGAAATTATTTCCCTATCTCTAGATATGCACGGATTAGCCGACCATAGTTAGAAAAGAAAGTTATAAATTATTAGTTAAGAGAGGATTTATGAGTTTTGAATTAACAATAGGTTGGCTATATCCAACGTTGATGAGTACCTATGGCGATCGCGGAAATGTTATCACCATAGAACGTCGCGCACAATGGCGGGGATACAATGTGAGGGTCTTACCCCTGGATCAAAACGCTACCCCAGATGATATAAAGTCTGTAGATTTGATAGTTGGTGGTGGCGCACAAGACCGTCAGCAAGAAATTGTCATGCGCGATTTGCAAGGTGCGAAAGCCGAAGCAATGCGCGAGAAAATTGAAAATGGTACACCGGGAGTGTTTACCTGCGGTTCACCCCAATTGCTGGGACATTATTATGAACCAGGTTTGGGACAGCGAATTGAAGGTTTGGGAATACTTGATTTAGTCTCAGTGCATCCTGGTGAAAATACTAAGCGCTGTATTGGTAACTTGGTAATTGAAGTTACAGCTACTCGTTTGGCGCGAGATTTAGAAGAGATGACGGGTAGTAAAGCATATTTAGTTGGCTTTGAAAATCACGGTGGACGCACCAAGCTGGGGAAAGTTGAAGCTTTGGGTAAAGTGGTGTATGGCTTAGGTAATAATGGTGAAGATGGGACAGAAGGAGCATTTTATCAGAATGCGATCGCTACTTATTCCCACGGTCCCTTGTTACCAAAAAATCCCTTTGTCGCAGATTGGTTAATTCAAACAGCATTGCGCCTAAAATATCAACAACCGATTTCCTTGAAGCCTTTAGATGATACTTTAGCAATGCAAGCGCGAGAAGCGATGTTTAAGCGGTTGAAAGTCACACCACCAACCCCCGCACTACAACGCTAAATGAAATACGCACACAAGTATCTCTTTGTCTGCGTCCCTCCGCGTTTAACTCCTAACTATTCCTAAGCACGCCAATGGTAAAGTGGTATCCAGCCAAGAATTTGTCGTGCTTGAGTAGTATCTATAAGTGCTTTATAAGGGGCACGGTCAAATTCTAAACCTCCTCGCCAACTGACACCGGGTAATAGAGAACTTGCTAATTCCCGGCTTGTTTTCTGTGCCGATGAAATGTCATCAGCGCACAGTAACAGTGCGACATGTCCAGGATCGGGACATCTTAGCGCACATATTGTAGCGTTTGCCAAGTCGCGGACATCAATAAATGCGCCGTATTCCCAAAACGGTTTCCACTCAAATTCTGGTTCAGCTTGACGACGCGATCGAATATAGTTGTAAACGTCTTCGTTGAATACACCTGGCGGTCTAAGGCAGATCGTTGATATACCAGTACTATTCGTAAATAATCGGCACATTTCTTCAGCAAGGTATTTGGAAATGCCGTAGGTAGTCTTTGGGTAACACGGATGCTTATCGTCAAGTGGGAGATAGTCTGGGGTTCTCTCACCCTTAAAGATGCCTAAAACGTCAACGCTGCTAAAGAAAATTATACGCTTAACTCTTGCCTGATCTGCTGCCGAAAGTACGTGCCAAGTACCAAGAAGATTAGTGTCCATAATATCTTCAGCAGTCTCATCGTTGTAACCCAGCAAAGCTGCAAGATGCACAATGAAATCACATCCACTTGCTGCATCGCGCACTGAATCTAAGTTGCGGATATCGTCACCATTTGCCAAGTCAAAGCCAATCACCTCAAATCCTTCAGTTTTTAAGGTGGCTTCTATAACTGAACCAATCATGCCTTGATTTCCGGTGACTAACACTTTCATGAGTTAGAATTTCTAGTGGTAACTTATTATCCTAATCAAGCGCGATCGCCTTAATCAAAACATTGTCATCAACATTGCTTCTATCCCTAAAGCAGCAATCCAGCCTTAATTTCCTGACTCAGAAGAGTGCATCTACCGATGCAAATTTCACCTTGTTATACACATCTACAAGAGAAATTTCAAATTGCACAGATGTTAAAGCGATCGCTTCATCTTCAACATCATATTCACGGAATGACCAACGCTTATTTGCTGTCTTGGAATACTGTTCTACATAAATTTTAGTTTGGTCAATCAACAAATATTCTTCAAAAGAAGGTATAGTGCGGTAAAACTCAAATTTTCCGTGTTTATCATAGCCCTGAGTTGAATCTGACAGTACCTCTATAATTACTCTCGGATTTGTAATCATATCTGTACGGTCATTAAAATACTCTGGTTCTCCCGCTATTATCATGACATCGGGATAAGTGTAGATTCGTCTAGTGGGTATCCACAGACGCACATCACTCATAAACACTCGATAATCTAGTTTTTTGAAAGCAAAATTTAGCTCAGTACTGAAGTTCAGTGCAATTTGATTATGATTGGTAGATTTACCAGTCAGAGGAATAATTTCACCATCGATATATTCGCTTTTATAGTCAGCAGCTTCCTCTAGTGCTAAATATTCCTCTGGTGAATAGTATTGCTTTTCAGTAACTTGCATGATAAATAAGCCCCAAAAGCGTTTGTATAGCCCACGCAGGTGGGCTTCGTTTGTATACCCCCAGACTTCCAGTCTGAGGGCGATCTAGAACGCACCTTTTATTTTACCCCCCCACCTTTAACCTGTAGGAGCGATCGCCAATCTTGGATAGCCTTCTCTGTCCACAGCCAATTATTACTTAGTTTATTTGGTAAAAAATTTACCGGGTCATCTTTTACTACCATTTGCCGCAGCTTCACGGCTTCAGACAAATATTGCGATCGCTTGCTAAATGGCTGTTGATGTGCAGATTTATACAAACCTAGAGCTAATCCCGCATAAGATGTCAAAGCATCTGGTGTTGCTACGGGCATCGTTGCGGATGTTGGGGTATAGCCAGATTTATTTTGCTGTTTGAGAGCCAAACTCAAGGCTTTGAACCAAGAGTCATTTGCCCGATTCATATTGCCTTCTGCGTAGTAAGCAAATCCTAAAGCGTTTGTATACAAAAGCGAGTCTGGTTTGGCTTTCACAGCAGTTTCCCAATAACGGCGGGCATCATCAACGCTGTATTTTTTGTCACCAGTTTGGATAGCTTGCCATGCTACTCGCCCTTTGAGAAAATTAACCCCCGGATCGTTGGCTTGTGATGACGGAATCAAATCGAGGGCAGCTTGTGCAGCCCCAAGTGCATTCCGCGAAGGGCTGAGTAGTTCTTCGACAGCTTGTAGCCCACCTTGCAAGTCACCTTGGATCAATTTCTGAGTAGCGGTGGCAGTGACGATTCCCGTCGGAGATGCCTTTAAGTCGATTTCTGGGTTATTATTTGGAACTGGTTGAGACTGGTTAGGAATTGGTGGTAGCTCCGAAAAGTTGGGAAATTGTCGTTGCCATAACGAACTTAAACCGATCACACAGGCGATCGCACCAACTCCGACAACACCAGCAATCGTCCACAATCGGCGTGTTGCCCGACGTGTGGCTGGTGTTGGCACTTCCGCTCGAGCGGCTACTTGCGGGTTATTTGCATTATCCCAATCTCCCCATATGGGAGTTTCGCTATCGAGAGAACTCATATCTCCTGGAATCGGTCTTCCCAAGATATTATCTTCTTGAGGCTTTGGTATTAATTCCGCAGTCACATAAGGTTGCTCATTTGCTGCGTTTTGATTATCAATTTGCCGAAACAAATCGGAAACGATCGCCGAATCTTCTTCATAGCTTGAGTCATCATACTCAATTTCATCAACCAAATCGCCCCAAGTATCTTCACCTAGCCAGTCCAACCCTGAATCGCCTCCCAAACCAGAAGGGATCATATCCTCCATTGGTAAAGGCATTTCCATATCATTCGCCCCACCAGAGTACATTGAAGTTCCCATCAACCGGGGATTGTACTCACCAAAGGACTCGACATTTTCGCTTACACTAACTTCGGGTGTCAAATTACCGTTAAATTTAGGATCGAGATATAAAATTGGTAATGCCCAGTACATCTGGAGAGATCCATAGGCAGAAATTAAGCCTTGGCGCACTCGACTGACGCACAAATCTACAGGATATCCCTGACTCAAGTTGCGATAAAACAATTGTGTCAGTGTCAGCGCCACTTCATCGGGAATGCGTTCTGACATTGCTAAAACGCTTCTGATACCGCGTTTCACCAAGCTTTCTGCCAGGTTGCGTTCCCCCGTGTCAGCAGCCGGATCGGAGGTAGCAGCGTATGCCCCCAAACACGAGTTAAACACTGCCATTTGAATATTATTGTTGACGAGCAAGCCTGCCAAATCGTCGCCACTGAGAGTTTCTGTTAAACCAGTTCTGTTATTTACAAGATAAATTTCGCCGCCGTTGGGTCCTAAGTTACTATGACCGGAGTAATGCAGAACGTGGTATCGTCCTTGTTCTAAAGCTTGCGTTAGTTCTTCTCGCCCTGGTTGCTCTAACAGGGTAAGTTCGATTTCTGGGAGATAATTGCCAGTTTCCGAAAACCGTGGTGACTGACGGTGAAGTTCAGCTTGCAGCCTGACTGCTTCTAGTTTGAGCAAATCCAGACGGACTTGATCTGTAGGAGAAGCGATCACCATTAATACTTTGATACCACCTTCTTCTAAAGGTGTTGGTATATTTGTTGATAGCAGCCGAGATGGCAGATGAATTCCGGTTTGGAAGCGAGAAAAAGCAATATAAGGTCCTGTTGCCAAAGGGCGATCGCCTGCGTGCATCACCTCCCAAGGCAAACGTGCTAATCTGATATCTTTTAGTCCCAACCGCAGGCGTAATACCTCTTGCTGATGCTGGGCAATACCCTGCGCCGTAATCCAACTATCTCTGAGAGTGCCTTGAAACAGTGCGTTATAAAATTGTTGACCCAAAGCCACCAAGTTGACATTTCTGGCGATCGCATCTCCCTGCAACACCGACTTCAACGGGTCATTCATCAAATGCCCCGCAGCCGCCAACCAATCAGCTACAGGCCAAGTTACTAATTCCTCTGCCAATGGCACCCCAGGCGCGACTTGTTCCGTCCGCACCAAGTAGTCATTTTGCCCTACTGGGGTTACGGAAATATGAAATTCCTGGGTCACAACTTTTCCTGTTTGCCTCCTAAATTTGGTTTTAAATGCGGTTCATTTTCACGCTAGATATTTCCCTTCTTCTGATACCTTAGATGCATCTTGACACTTAATGTTTCTGATTTGAGTTGTTTTGCGTTGCTCCCTGTTTACAACTTTATCCGGATTGCAATGATTCCGCCCAGAACACTTTATTGGTAGATGCACCTTGATCTTCAATTCCCCCGGTTGGCTTTACACCCAAGTCGGGGGTTTTTTATGCTTAAGCATGAGCGCAACGATTTTTAACACACTCATTTTAGCTAGATAATGGTGTCTAAATTTCTCTAATTTACTAAGTATATCCGGAACTACCACCCAATTAAGTTTTGTTTTACACATACTTGCCATCTCCCCTTTTCTGAATTTATCCGGAGCATCATTGTTCAAGTGAGAACAAGTAGTTGGTAGATGCACCCTAATAACTCACTCCCCTAGTTGGCTTACACCACTGGGGGATTTTTGTATTTAATAAAACAAAAAAACATTTTGATATCAGTAAAATTATGATGATACTTTTAGTTAATTTTATAACATTTAATTAATAGATGCACCCTGATAACTCAATCCCTTACTTGGCTTATACCTTAATCAGTTTTGTTTTTTTAGATAAATTATCACACCCAAGACATATATTATCCGGATGATATGAGTTCGCTATAGAACAAGTAATTGGTAGATGCACCCTGATAACTCATTCCCCTAGTTGGCTTACGCTTACTGGGGGATTTTTGTCTTTTTGACACATTTGTTAAAACTGATGTTGATACTAGATAGTTGATGCCGGCAAAAACCTTTCTCATTGATGTTCTTAATTTTATCCGGAACATACTGATTTATTCTAGAACAGTTAATTGGTAGATGCACCCTGATAATTCACCCCCCTGGTTGGTTGCCACCCACCGGGGGATTTTTTATTTGGTATCTTAATTAACACCATTTTCAAGTTGTCAACTTGGTGGCGATGGAAATATTTCTTAGGAATATTTTACTAAACAGATTTTTAACTTCTTTAATCAATACAAGAACCAATAACACAAATGTTATAAGGACAAAGTAAATTTTCAGATCGTAGTGGGTGCTTTAGCGTCCGTTAAAAGCGATAAATAGCTTCTTACGAACTATCTATATAATGTGCCAAGTGCTTTTTTTTCAGAATTGCTCAATTTTATCCGGAGTGTACTGGTTTCTCTAAGAACAAGTAATTGGTAGATGCACCCTGATAACTTACTCCCCTAGTTGGCTTACACCACTGGGGGATTTTTGTATCTTTGGCAATACACCGAGTGACTCAAAAAACATTACTCAACAGTTTCCTCAATTTTATCCGGAGTGTACTGGTTTCTCTAAGAACAAGTAATTGGTAGATGCACCCTGATAACTCACTCCCCTAGTTGGCTTACACCACTGGGGGATTTTTGTATCTTTGGCAATACACCGAGTGACTCGGAAAACATTACTCAACAGTTTCCTCAATTTTATCCGGAGTGTACTGGTTTCTCTAGGAACAAGTAATTGGTAGATGCACCCTGATAACTCACCCCCTAGTTGGTTTATACCACTGGGGGTTTTTTATGACAACAAATAATAAAATTTTTATACACAATTTTATCCGGAAAGCCGTGTATAGCCTAGAAGAAATAATTGGTAGATGCACCCTGATAACTCATTCCCTTAGTTGGTTTATACCCGCTAGGGGGTTTTTTATGACAACAAACAATAAAATTTTTATACACAATTTTATCCGGAAAGCCGTGTATAGCCTGAGAAGAAGTAATTGGTAGATGCACCCTGATAACTCATTCCCTTAGTTGGTTTATACCCGCTAGGGGGTTTTTTTATAGATTTCCTGTATGTTAAAGTTTACTCAGCTATGCCAAAATTTCAAGCAACTCCATGCAATTAGCTATAATTAAGTTCTCTTCAGAAGACTGCGGCATCTGCCACAAGATGTCTTTTTATGATCAAAAGGTGGCAGAAGAACTAGGTTTGCAATTTATAGATGTAAAAATGCAAGACACAGCTACCTACCGCAAATATCGCAAGATTTTGTTAACTCAATATCCTGATAAATCAGAAATGGGATGGCCCACTTACATTGTCTGTGATTCACCAGAAGGGGAATTTCAGATTTTGGGCGAGGTTAAAGGAGGTCATCCCAAAGGTGAGTTTAGAAGTCGTCTGCAAGCAGTTCTCAATTCTGAAGAAAAGTAGTAGTCTACGTAATTGTGATTCTGTAGTAGGCGTTTTAACGCTTATATCTACGAACTAAACCCATCAAAATTAATATCATCCTACTAGAGACGTTCCGCCGGAACGTCTCTACAATATGTCTGATTTGGCGGATATGATAGTGAATCTAGTTAGTTCGTCACTTCAAAAGATTTTACTTCTAAAACCGGACCAATCATGGCAACAGTCATGACATCTTCACGCACTTTTCCTGTGACTTTTGCTTTTTGTCCGGCTTTCAGTAAGTTTTTGTCAGCACCCCTAAGGATTTCGTAGGTAACGCCCTCCTCTGTAACTAGCGCCCAAGCGCCTGTGCCAATATCACGGTGTTGGATAGTACCTGTAACTGTAATGCTCATATGATTTTAAGTCTTGATTTTTAAGTTAGGAGTTAGGAGTCAGGAGTCAGGAGTTAGGAGTCAGGAGTCAGGAGTTAGGAGTCAGGAGTTAGGAGTCAGGAGTCAGGAGTTAGGAGTCAGGAGTCAGGAGTTAGGAGTTAGAAGTTAGGAATCCCCCTGTCTCCCTGTCCCCCTGTCTCCTTGTCTCCTACACTGCTTGTTCCTGATTTTTCAGCGCTAGCCTAACAAGTCCGTAACAGAGTAGGGCGTTGATGATGAGGAAAAGGCGCGACCAAATACCATTTCCTAAGCCCCAAACTGCTGGGTCGGAAAATGCGCTGACTCCTAGACATGCGGCTATACCTAGGGTTGAACCGACTGCAAACCATTTCCAAGTAGGATTTCCCAAGAGCAGCGCCATTAAAATAATCGGAATCAAGACGCTGGCAAATAGGGGATTAAAAGCATCAGTTCCCTGAAGCGCGTTACCTAATTCGGGAATTGAACTACCCAACACGCGCAATGGCCATTGGGGAACGTCAAAGATATAAATCCCTTTTAGGAAGAATAACCCAGAACTACCAGCTACTAAGCCACTGGCTAAAGACCAACTCCAGGTGAAGGGAAAGTAAACCCGTAAAAACCAAGCTAGCAGGTAAGAACCAACTACCATTAAAATCTTGGGCAACAACGCGATCGCACCACCATCAATCCAAAAGCCGGGGTTAAGATAGCCGTTATTCCGTAACCACGCAAAGAAATCTTGGAAAGTGATTTGCCCTTGCACTGCACGTTTAACTGCTGCATCAGCATTCAGTTGTCCGGCGCCGTAGTAGTTCAAAGCATCTTCTTTAATGCTTCTTGCCGACTCCTGAAGGACAGCCAAAACTTGATCTGGTTCTTTGATTCCAGAAGCTTCAATTAATGCTGCTACACCAGCAACGTGAGGGGCAGCCATGCTTGTACCCTGGAACCCCATAAACACCCCTACGCCATTATTGTCGGGGTCGATGGTTTCTTGGAGAATTTTACCAGCATCACTGCCACCTGGGGCGGAAATATCTACACCAGCACCAAAGTTAGAATAAGATGCTTTTTCGCCGTCTGCCCCTAATGCCGAAACGCCGATAACATGAGGATAACGGGCTGGATAAGAAGCCCCATTACTACCTTCGTTTCCGGCTGCGGCAATGATAACTACGCCTTTTCTGTGGGCATAATCGATCGCGTCTTTCATCAACTGGCTTTCACCGCCACCACCCAAGCTCATATTAATTACATTTGCGCCTTTATCAGCGGCAAATTTAATTGCTTCGGCAATATCAGCAACAGTTCCGCCACCGTATGCACTGAGTACCTTCAAAGGCATCAAATTGGCTTCGTAGGCGATTCCGGCGACCCCATATTTGTTATTAGTAGCTTGGGCAATAGTACCGGCAACGTGGGTTCCGTGTCCGTTATCGTCTTTGGCTTCTTCTGTGTCGTTCACAAAGTCGTAGCCTGGGACAAATTTTGTTTCTTTCAAGTCGCGCACGCGACTGATACCAGTATCAATTACTGCAACCGTGATGCCGCTACCTTTAGTTTGCAGCCACGCACCTTCAACGTTGATGTTGTGTAGGTTCCACTGCTTGCTGTAATATTCATCGTTGGGACCAGTAAGACTAGGCGAAACTTTTACATCGTTATCGTCTTGGGGTAGCAAAAATTCTCCCAGCCTAGCTGCTTGACCGGGATTAGGAATTTTGTAGATGTAGTTTGGCTCAATGAATTCTGTAACTTTGGCGAATTCAGATTTCCTTAAAGCTTTCAGCCGTTGGCGATCGCCTTTAATAACATACACATTATCCTTTTCGGAAAATTTGTTATCGAGTTTAGGTGTAACGTTATATTGAAGAGCGATCGCTTGCAGATTTTTCTGCACCACGTCTGCTGGTATATCTTCGCGAAAATCCAGCACAATCGTCTCAAAATCACCTTTGGCTGCTAGCCCCTGAAAATTCAGGAAACCAAACACCGCAGCACCAAGCCCGATGACAAACAAGCACAATAATATAAGCCTTCGCATATTAACTCATCACCGATGAATGCCAGTTTGCTCACTACGATAACTTATCTGCGCCCTTTAGTTGATGTATTTTGCACTTTAGTTACATATCTTTCATTCAGGATTTAGGACTTTTTCTACGATGGAACGCGGTCTTTTATGGTTGCCTTTGTTATTCATATTTTTCTGGTTGGCTTGGCAAGGCTCAAGGGAGTATAAAAAAGTTGAGGCTTATCGGATTTGGGCAGAGCAATTTGACCGAGCTAAGTATGATATTTACTCGGTATTGGGTCAAAAAGGCAATGATATAACTTGGGGAAAACCCACGCCAAAAGGTTTAATCAAGCTGGAAACTTTTTCTTTAGTTGATATCAAAGAAATCCATCTTTTGGTAGATGATAAAGTAATAGATACCCAAGCACCACCAGAAAAAGGTCGGTCTATTGAGTTGGAGTTTATATTTTCTCCTGAAAAGTCGGTGCGTGTTCCTTTTACAGAAATTCCTTTAGCTGCACAGTGGGGTAAGCATCTTCAGCAAGAATTGCAACGGGTGCAGGAGTCTTAGTACTTTGCATTAATACTATTAAATGCGGAGGGACGCGGAGTCTTCCTTAAATATTTCCCTATGAAATGCGTGCAATGCGTGTACTTAGTTAAAAGTTGGGAGTTAAAAATTAAAAGTTCAACAAGTGCATCCACCAGCTTTCAGCAACACGAACGAAGTTTACCAGATGCAATTAACACTTGCATCATACTCAATTTGCAGTGGGCGTAATACGCCACTCTTGCAATATCACACCAGACCATACCAAGAAGGCGATTAATGTCAGCCCAGAAACTGCATCCAGCCAAATCAGACTATGCATTTTTAGAGACATGGGAGCAATCATTGGCAACAAATAGTGTCCTGGACTAGAGATACTGGTTATGGAGTACAAGCCGAGTGTCAGGTATGTTAACCAAAACATTCCTTTGGTGTATAGCCAATATCCAAATAACCCCAATGGAGTCATGACAATCACAGTTGTAATAACTCCAGCTGGTGTGAACCACTCAAAACCAGAATATTGATTTAGAAACAATGCATTGTCGATGTAATGTAGCCAGGTAGAAATGATATTAACTGTGATGATGGCTAGCAAAATTTTTTGACGAAATTTTGGAGAGTTCATCTTTTACCCTGTTTGCCGAACTGTAAGCAAACGTCGTAGAGACGTTTTGGTGGAACGTCTCTACTATATGTGTGGTTTGCTTTTGTACTTTTGAGGCTTTTGGTGAGATGGGGGTTTGCAAATAAGCGCTATCCACGCTTACTACTTTTAAGAAGAAGGCAAGTTAACTTTTTTGGCTAAACCCAAAGTCTTCAAAAGTTTGATGCTCCACCAAGTAACATCGACTTCCCACCAATGCAATCCAGATTTTGCCATTTGGGGAAAGGTATGATGGTTGTTATGCCAGCCTTCGCCATAAGTTACAATGGATACCCACCAAAGGTTACGCGCACCGTCGTTCGCTTCAAAATTGCGGTAGCCCCAAGCGTGTGTGGCGGAGTTGACAAACCAAGTTGAGTGCCAAAGCAAGACTGCTCTTAAGAAAATTCCGTAGATAACAAACGACCACCCGCCGATAAGATACAGCACGATACCGAGGGGAATTTGCAAAAGTAGAAAATAGCGATCTAGCCAGCGATAATATGGTTGTCGTGCTAGGTCAGGCGCATATTTTGCATAGATTTCATAATCAAAGAACTCTGAACGAGGATAAAAAATCCAGAGCATGTGGCTCCACCAAAATCCTCGTTGGGCAGAGTAGGGATCTAAGTCAACGTCTTCTGTATGAGCGTGATGCTGCCGATGTCCACCAATCCAAAAAATTGGACCTCCTTGCAAAGCTAGCGCTCCGATAAGAGCGATCGCATACTCCAACCACTTAGGAACTTGGAAACTTCGATGACTCAGCAGTCGATGATACCCCAAACATATACCAATACTCCCAAATAGCCAGTGAAGAAATATCACTAAAGCTAATGCAGACCAGGAGAAAAACCACGGGGCAAGTAAAGCTATGGCATGAAATGTAGTGAAAAATACCACATTTGTCCAATTGAGCGCCAGAGAGTTTCCGCCCTTAGGAGTGCTGGTAAAAAATTTTGCAGTCATAAAAATTCCTGTCGATGGGTGAGGAAGCGATTTGCTTTTGTCGGGAGTTGCAATATGCTCGGCATAATTTGACAGATTTTGCGAGGTTGGCTTCTGAATTGGCTCCGCAGATTGCTGAGGCTAGATGCCTCATCCTACAAGAGTCATTCTTTTTTTTTGGTGCGTAAGTCGTGTGTTTCTAACATTCCTCACGCATTGGTTTACCCGATTATCTGTTTAGCTCTTTCTAAAGCAATCGTTTACAGTTGAGCAAGTACCACTTACATTTTTATGCTAACAGTTCTGCGATTTGTATGCAAGTAACACTTGCATTTTTCTTTTATGTCTTCTCAATCCCATTCAGCTCGTCAACGTCTGATTCAAGCAGCGCTTGAATTATTTGCCGCTCAAGGAGTCAGCGGCACTACAACCCGCCAAATTGCCGAAAAAGCAGAAGTCAATGAAGTGACGCTATTCCGGCATTTTGGAAATAAGCACGGACTACTTTTGGCTGTCTTGGAAGAATCCGCAGCCTTTAAAAATTTAGGTGAGTCTTTAGTTCGTCGAGCAGTTCCACCTGGTAATGTTTACCAAGCTCTAAAAGATTATGCAAGTGAAAGCTTACATGCATTAGAACAAGTTCCAGAGTTTGTTAGGTCTGTGGTGGGTGAAGCCGACCAATACCCAACAGAAAATCGCCGCGCTTTGGGACGGGGGTTAACGGAAGCTAACCGTTATGTAGCAGAGTACTTAGCTACTGTAATTCAACAGGGACACTTAAATACCTATCTACCGGCAGAAAAATTAGCCAGTTTGTTAAATGGGATGTTGCTGGGATATGCGGTAATTGAGTTTACTAGCGAATTTCACGAACTTTGGGAAGATAGAGATGATTTTCTCGAAAATTTGGTGCAGTTGTTTTTACAAGGAGCAATGTCACCGATAGTTGAAACAAGTCAATATTCCTCAAGTTTGACTGTAATAGATTCTATTACTAGAGAAGTGGCTGATTTGCCGGCTTCTTTAGTTCATCAAATTCTCCAACAAGCGAGAAAATTGGGAGTGCAAGATTATGCAATGGCTTATGTGTTATTTGCTGCTGGGTTATCTGTTGCGGAAGTAGTTAACTTGCAGCGATCGCATCAATTCTACGATACTCAAGGGCATTTTCTGCAAATTGTCAATAACACCGGATTTCGCCAAGTACCTGTCAATCAATGGATAATGGGTAATCGCTATGGTTCCTACACCAATAATCCATTAACTAAATGGCTGAAAAGTCGTAAAGATAATCAATCTGCCATGTTTATTCATGAATCTGGCGAGCCAATGTCAGAATCACAAATTCACGTACACTGGCATATGTGGACACAGGGACTGTTAACACCACAAGGACAACCACCAGCAATTATCCAAGCACAACAAACTTGGCGCGTAGAAATGTTGATGCGCGGCATGAGCTTAGAAAATCTTAGCATTTTAACAGGATGCGATCGCACTCAATTACAACCCTACGCTAAAAGAGCCAGAGAAAAAGCCGCTTTAGAGCAAGCAACTCGTTTAGATCAGAAACCGGGATAATTGTTGTTTGTTAGTTGGAGCGTTGATAGTTGTTGAGTGAATGACAGCGCGATCGCATGATTGAAAATAAACAACCCAGGTGTGTAATCTTGGTTTCACCGTTCATAACCACAGCTTCTGTGGTGGTAACGACAACTTCTTCATTCATAATTTTTGCTTATTTTATAGGAACGAAAACTTCTTTATTTATAAGTTTTATTTATGATTTAATCACAACAACTTCTGCGTTTCTGATGAAGGCTTCTGTTGTGGTAACGACAGCCTTTGACATATTGACAAATACTAAAAATGAGATATCAGTTTGTTTAGGATTCGTGAAAAAATAAGATCCCCGACAACTTTTACGAAGTTGGGAATCTGAATAAAGTCTAAGCCATTAACCAAAAAATCTATGAATATTACCTATAAACGCGATTTAGTTGATGTTGATTGGGAAGAAATGAAGGCAACATTAATCAAAGATAACTTTCATAACGGACGAACTACAGAGCAATTACAAACATCTTTTGCCAATAGTTATTCGACATGCATTGCTTATGCCGATAAACAAATTGTAGGTACAGCTAGAGCGCTATCTGATGGAGTGTGTAATGCTTACATCGTCGATGTTTGGACTTATTCAGAATATCGCCATCAGGGTATTGCGCGAAAAATGATGGAGATTCTTACAGAAGAATTGCCAGGACAACACATTTACTTGTTTACCGATGACTCTGTTGATTTTTATAAAAAATTGGGATTTGCAGAACAGCCTACCGGATTAAGTAAAGTCATCGGAAAATGGTTAGTGAATGATATTATTTACGATAAATAACACATATTGTAGAGACGATCTACTGCAAAACGTCTCTACGATGATTCCGGTATTTTTATTACTATTAATAAATTAAGCACATGATATAATTAGCAATGTTCCAACGAAATAATGTTTATTGATTAACTAAAATCGAAATTGGTAAAAATCATCATGACTATTAAAGAATTACTACTTCAAGAAATTGAATCGACACCAGAAACCGTTCTTGCCGAAACTTTAGACTTTCTGCGCTTTTTGAAAACAAAACAACCCACAAATCAGCCAAAAATTAATGACAAGAATGCAAATAACCAAATTGGAACAGAACCTCAGACACCAATTCAATCCACAGGTCGCTCACTTTTAGAACATCTGAAAACCATTGGTAATTGGGAAGGAGATGACTTTGAAGAATGTCTGGAAATGGTATACGCTACTCGCGGTAAAGCCAACTTTAATCAGCATAATCCCTTTGATGAGTAATGTATTTACTGGATACTAACCACTGTAGTGGTGCAATTCTTGCCAAGTCTAATATTTTACGTCGCATTGCTGAAGTTGAAAATACCCTAATTGCAACTTGCGTGATTGTAAAAGGAGAACTTATCGATATGGCAGAGCGTTCTCAACGGCAAGAAAGTAATTTGGTTTTAGTTAAACGCTTTCTTCAAGGTATCTATATTTATAACGTAGATCCAGTGACTGCGGATATTTACGGTAGCCTTAAAGCAGCCATATTCGCTCAATTTGGTCCCAAAGAAAAGAGCAAGCGGAGAAAAACTAAAATTACCGAACTAGGATTCGATGAGAACGATCTCTGGATTGCTGCCATTGCTTTGCAACACAATCTGACCATTGTCTCGGCAGACACCGACTTTGAGCGGATTCAACAAGCCAGAGCATTATCGGTTGAATCCTGGCTTTGAAACCCTTTGAACTATAAAATAGAAACTCAGCCTTAATATTGCCTTCAACTACTAGAAGAAAGAAGTTTAGTAGTAAATTTGACAGAATTGGATCGACAAAAGTCTGTACTAAGCTTGTAGCATTCATAACGCTTGTGATATTTCCTATGAATTCCCGGATTCGCTTTTTAATGTGCGCCCCTGACCACTATGATGTGGACTATGTGATTAACCCCTGGATGGAAGGGAATATTCACAAGTCATCGCGCGATCGCGCTGTGGAACAGTGGCAAAAACTTCATCTCGTCCTTAAAGAACACGCTATTGTAGACTTGGTTACACCTCAAAAAGGTGTACCGGATATGGTATTTACCGCCAACGCTGGCTTGGTGTTGGGAGAGAGCGTGGTTCTTAGTCGTTTTTTACACAAAGAGCGTCAGGGAGAAGAGCCTTACTTCAAGCAATGGTTTGAAGAAAACGGCTATAAAGTCAATGTGCTACCGAAAGATTTGCCCTTTGAAGGCGCAGGAGACGCACTTCTAGACCGAGAAGGACGCTGGTTATGGGCGGGATACGGTTTTCGTTCAGAATTAGATTCTCACCCCTATTTAGCTAAGTGGCTGGATATCGAGGTAGTGTCTTTACGTTTGATAGACGAGCGCTTTTATCATCTGGATACTTGCTTCTGTCCCCTGGCAAATGGTTATTTGCTGTATTATCCAGGTGCTTTTGATTCTTACTCCAACCGCATGATTGAAATGCGTGTCGCACCAGAAAAGCGGATTGCGATTGAAGAAGCGGACGCGGTAAACTTCGCCTGTAATACGGTGAATGTAGACCATATCGTTATTATGAACAAGGCGAGTGATGCGCTGAAAACACGCCTTGCTGATGCGGGTTTCCAAGTGATAGAAACGGCGTTAACAGAATTTCTCAAAGCTGGTGGCGCCGCTAAATGTTTAACGTTGCGGGTGACGGAACCAGTACGCGCAGAAGTTCACGCTAATGTTTCGGTAGAAAGTCGCATTATTCGCATTGAAGGACACTTGCTTGATTCTGGTTTGATTAACCGCGCTCTAGATATGATTGTCGATAGTGGCGGTAGTTTCCAAGTGCTAAATTTCAACTTGGGAGAACAGCGACAAAGTACTTCAGCGGCTGAGGTGAAGGTATCAGCACCTTCGCACGAGGTGATGGAAGAAATTGTATCTCTCCTAATTGATTTGGGTGCGGTCGATTTGCCCCAAGATGAGCGCGACGCCAAACTTGAGCCTGTATTGCAAGCAGGAGTTGCACCAGATGATTTTTATGTGAGTACGATTTATCCTACCGAAGTGCGAATTAATGGTCAATGGGTGAAGGTGCTTTCGCAACGGATGGATGGCGCGATCGCTGTTATCCAAACTCCCAATGGCTGGCTAGCGCAATGTAAACTTTTACGCGATTTAGAAATAGGCGAACATGTAGTTGTCGATGTGCAAGGTATCCGCACCATCCGCAAAACAGAATCGCGGGAACAACGCAACACTCAAGAATTCAGCTTTATGTCGGCGGGTGTTTCCAGCGAACGGCGCGTGGAAATAGTCGTTGAGCAGGTGGCGTGGGAATTACGTAAAATTCGCGATGCTGGCGGTAAAGTAGTTGTCACAGCGGGACCTGTGGTGATTCACACTGGTGGGGGCGAACATTTGGCGCGGCTAATTAGAGAAGGATATGTACAAGCTCTGTTGGGTGGAAATGCGATCGCAGTCCACGATATGGAGCAAAATATGATGGGGACTTCCCTCGGTGTGGATATGAAGCGGGGTGTCGCTGTGCGGGGCGGACATCGCCACCATTTGAAGGTAATTAATACTGTCCGCCGTCATGGTAGCATTGCCGCAGCTGTGGAAGCTGGAGAATTTAAGAGTGGTGTAATGTACGAGTGTGTCCGCGCTGGTGTACCTTTCAGCCTCGCCGGTTCGATTCGCGATGATGGTCCTTTACCGGATACGCAGATGGATTTGATTAAAGCTCAGGAGGAATATGCCAAACTGCTTAAAGGTGCAGATATGATTTTGATGCTATCATCAATGCTGCACTCTATTGGCGTGGGGAATATGACTCCGGCTGGGGTGAAGATGGTTTGTGTGGATATTAATCCAGCTGTGGTGACGAAGTTAAGTGATAGAGGTTCGATTGAATCGGTTGGTGTCGTCACAGATGTCGGGTTGTTCTTGAGTCTGTTGATACAGCAGTTGGATAAGTTAACTAGTCCTTATCGGGCTGTGATAGGTTAGAAAACGAACGGCGTTCGCCCTTGGCGTTGCCGAAGGCTAGACGCGAAAGACGCGAAGGGAAAAAAGGGATGGAAGGGGTAGCTTTTAAAAGAGGGTTACAAGTTCGTTGGGTCAGCTTTATTGCTGACTTTCTGCTTGCGGGGATGGTTGTGGGACCGCTGGCGGCTCCTTTTCTTGCTGCGTCTGGCGTGTGGTTGCTTCGGGGTATTGCGGACATCATTTATTTCATGGGAAATCATGTGTGTCCGCAACCAAATATGGGGTTAGATTTGGCACCACCGTTTATTATGGCTGTATGTATGCGCTGTTATGGTACGGTAACGGGTTTGCTGATTACTCGGATGCTGTATGGGGTGACTGGCGGTAAAGGTTTTTACTGGTTAAGTCAGTATGGCTGGAGTGGTGCGGCGATCGCTAGTGTACTAATGATGGCTTATCCGTGGGAGTTAGGAGCGCAGGTTTTGGGTTGGTGGAATTTTAATAATTATCTGGTTACGCCGTTTGGGTTAATTACCGGTTTGGCGTGGGGGTTGTTTACTATGCCAATATTGCATCGTAAGTCTTAAAGGATATAGCTGTAGGCTGTTCCAAAAATAGGCGCAAACTGTTCCGCTTAGACTTAGATAATCGCGCCAAAAATTAGCTTGTGCGCTATTATCGGTTCCAAACAAGTCAATTTGGTCTGCTAAGTCAAATAACTTCAATGCTAAACGACCTCGCGGTCGGTTGATGTTGCGGATGATAACAACGATTTTCGGTTGGTGTAAGCGATCGCCACAGACACCTTGTATTTTAGCTATTACTTTGGCATAACAGTTACTGAACAATCATTATTAATTATTCGTCATTATGTACATTACAAATGACAAAGGAGAAATTAACTAATAATGATTGCTGAAAGCTAATAGTAGAATAAGGTACAGACCAAAGCTGCGGATCGTTAGGGAGGAAGAGACATTGGATGAACTGAGGACAGCGCTAGAGCTAGCAACCGAAGATGAATTGCAAGATTTAACGGCAATTCTGTTTGGTCGTAAATTTAATCCCATAGATTATGTTCACACACCAGAACCGATAGAAGTTCAAAGTAAAGACCACGAAGCTTGGCTAGATGCACTCGAAGGGCGTTTTCGCTTCTTAGCGGCAGATGGAATGACGGTATTAAGGGGACGCACAAATCTAGTAACTTACCGAGAAGCTTTGATTGAAGTATGTAAGTATCTAAAAATTCGCTACTATCATCAACTAGCAACCGTTGATTTAGAAGCGGAAGTGTTTTTGCATCTGCTAGGGCATGTGTGGAAAAAATTACCCGAAGAGGAAAAGCAAAAATTGACTGTGCAGGTGCAGCAGCATCTTGCCAAATCCGAACCGGATCAACCCCTACCACTTTCATTACAGCGTGATCCTTTGGGCTTGCTTTTTAAAGGCGGTAGTGCTCTTGCTGTTACCTCAATCATACAACCACTGTTGCTCAAACAAATCGCCCGTCAATTTGCCATGCACTTTGCCACCTATCAAATAGCCCAACAAGCAGCGGTTGAAGGCGGAGTAATTGCGACAACGCAATTTCAAAAGTATGTAGCCTTGCAAATGGCACAGCGGGGTATGGCTGTAAGTGCAGCTCGTTATACCGCAGTCAGAAGTGTATTTGCTATGTTAGGACCAGTAATGTGGGGTTGGTTTTTTGCAGATTTAGGATGGAGAGCGATCGCCACTAATTACGGTAGAATCATACCCACCATATTTGCCTTAGCTCAAATTCGCCTCACCCGCACCGAATGTTGGGAACCCGCTTGAAAACCGCTTTTCGCCATCCCAATCCTAATTTACAATTTTCTTGGAGCTTGGCTCAAGTCGGATTATTTATCTTTCCCTTGAGTCCGTTTTTGGGAGCCGTAACTCTAGGTGTGGCATCATTAAAAACTTGGTTGCGACAACACCGCACAATTATTCGTCGTCCCCTTAATTGGGGATTTGCCCTCCTCGGTGTATTGCTAATCATTAGCGCTGTTTTTGCTGAGAATAATACAGAAGCTTTCCTTGGCTTGTTTAATTTCTTACCGTTCTTTTTATTTTTTGCCGGCTTTAGCGCTTTAGTTCAGACAACCAACCAATTGCGCCAACTAACTTGGAATTTAGTTATATCTTCCGTGCCAGTGGTGATAATTGGCTTTGGGCAATTGTTTTTTGGCTGGACTTCTAAATTAGAAATTTTGTGGATTGTCTTGGAAATAAACGTTTTACACCAAGGAGATCCACCAGGTCGCATGGCTTCAATTTTCATGCACGCCAATACCTTAGCTGCTTATCTGGTAATAGTTTTCATCCTGGGGTTAGGGTTGTGGCTAGAAAACTATCAGCAGTTAAGAGAGACTTTGCAGGATAAAAAAAGACAAGGGGAGAAGGGGACAAAAAGGCAAAAAGACAAGGAGGACGACTTGGTGACAAGGGGACAAGGGGACAATTCTTTCTCCCCCTCCCCCATTCCCCCCCTCCCCTACTCCCCCTCTTCCCCTCTCCCCTTCCTCTTTTTAAGCGTGGTACTAATTGCCAACTTTGTGGCATTGATTTTAACTAACTCGCGTAATGCTTGGGCGATCGCTATTGCTGCGTGTTTCGCTTATGCTGTTTACCAAGGTTGGCGGATTATTATCGCTTTTGTTTCTGGTGTCGTCGCTAGCATTATGTTGGCTGCTTTTGCGCCCCAAGCGATCGCAGTTATATTTCGTAAAGTGGTTCCTGCTTTCTTTTGGGCACGCTTAAACGACCAAATGTATCCCGACAGACCAACAGCCTTAATGCGAAAAACCCAATGGCAATTTGCTTGGTCTTTGGCTGAACAGCGTCCTTGGACTGGTTGGGGTTTACGCAATTTTACTGCTCTCTACAAAGCACAGTCACAGATTCGCTTGGGTCATCCCCACAACTTGTTTTTGATGCTTTCTGCCGAAACAGGACTTCCCAGTACTTTATTATTTTGTGGTTTACTCGGTTGGATCTTGTTTGGGGCAGTCCAAGTATTGCGATTAAAAGATATCGATCAAAAAGACAAATTGATACTTTTCAGTTACCTTCTTGTCTTAATTGGTTGGGTACTATTTAATACGGCAGACGTAACTTTATTTGATTTCCGGTTGAATACTCTAGCTTGGTTGTTGTTTTCTACCGTTTGTGGAGTAGTCTATCGCTACAAGCAAGACAGCAAGCTATAAGTCAGAGAAAAAGGGAAAGGAATAAGAAAGACCTTTTTACAAAAGTGTAAAAGAAACTTTTGCTCAAAAGCAGTTATGACGCAGATCGAGATATCTAAATTCAAATTACAGGTATTTTTGCCGTAAATAAATCACCTTGTAGGGGTATAGCACAGATCAAAGGTTCCTAGAAGGTGGTTCAAATAAATGAAAACTGCTGTAAGTAATACAACCCGGTAAAATAGGTGTAAAAGTAACCAAAAAAAGACACCTAAATAGCCAACTGTTATGCTCACAACCGCTGATTTTCTTCAGTACACTCAATGGTCAGGAATTGCTACCTTGGTTTTCGCTGCGATCGCAATCCTGGGTTTTATTTTAAAATGGGGCATCCGCTTTCGGCTGGTGGGTGCGACTGGCTTTATGCTGGTGGTAACGGCTGGTTTATTTGCACTTTCGTTAGGACCTTTAAGCCGCACGGTGATTCCGGGTGCGCTGAAGTATTCTCTAGTTTATGACAATGGGTCTACACAAGCCGTAATTGCTATACCACCGACTATTACCCCTTCGGAATTAGAAGCTACTCTACGTCAAGCAGCCAGTAATTTATATTCTTACGGTCGCTTAGGTAGACAAGGAGATAATCAACTGACGATTCGATCGCGTACTATTATCCACCCAGAACCTGGGGTTTCTGTACCACTATACTTGGGTGAGGTAAAGCGATCGCTTACTTCTCGTGAAGATCCAGAAATGACACTGGAAATTTATCCAGAAAAATTCGCGCAACTGCCCAAACCAACCGCGTAAGATTGATTTTTTTAACGACTAAAGTCGTTACTACCATAAACCAAGTCTAAAGCCTACGCAGGTAGGCTTTGTTCGTATAGCCTCACCCTTCTAGGGTGCAGGTGCATATTATACGCCTTTACCCTTATAGGGTGCAGGTGCAAAATATAAGTTAAATAATATCAAGGTTTTTTTGGCAAACTAGAATATATGCCTAATCAATTTTGTAATCCTACTTTGTCTACTCAAACTTCTAATTCATTATTTACTCTGACGATCGCACCTGCAAAAGTAATCCGTGGTGCGGGAGCGTTAACTTCTTGCGGTGAAACAATTGCTCGTTTGGGAACTCGTCCGCTGATTTTGGGAGGCGATCGCACTCTCAGCATTATCGAACCTTACTTACAACAATTACAACAGCAACAATTACAAGTTGCTCAAGCATCTTATGGTGCAGATTGTTGTGAAGATAGTTTAAATTATTTACGCAAGGCGGCACAACAACATCAAGCTGATGTAATTATCGGTGTTGGTGGTGGCAAAGCACTGGATACAGCGAAGTTAGTCGCGTATCAATTACACTTGCCTGTGGTAACAATCCCTACCTCAGGTGCCACTTGTGCGGCTTGGACTGCCCTCTCAAATGTTTATTCTGAGAAGGGTGCATTTTTATATGATGTGACGCTTTCTCAGTGTCCCGATTTATTGATACTTGATTATGATTTAATTGAAACTGCTCCTCAACATACTTTAGTAGCGGGAATTGGCGATGCGATCGCTAAATGGTACGAAGCCTCAGTTAGCAGTGGACACTCAGAAAAAACTTTAATTATTTCCGCAGTCCAACAAGCGCGAGTTTTGCGCGATATCCTCTTTCAAAAGTCAGCCTTAGCACTGCAAACCCCAGGAAGCGAGGTTTGGCAAGAAGTTGTAGATGCTACCGTTTTGCTTGCTGGGGTAATTGGCGGAATTGGTGGCGCACAATGTCGTACTGTTGCGGCACATGCAGTGCATAATGGTTTAACCCACATTTGCAAACACGACAGTATTCACGGCGAAAAAGTCGCCTACGGTATCTTGGTGCAACTACGTTTAGAAGAAATGGTACAGGGAAATCAGTTAGCTGCTGCCGCAAGGCAACAGTTGTTGAAGTTCTATACAGAGATTGGGTTGCCGCAAAAGTTAAGTGATTTAGGATTGGGCAACATCACCTTAGGTGAGTTGCAAACTGCGGCAGAAATTGCTTCAGCGCCTAATTCTGACATCCATCGACTACCCTTTAAAGTAGCACCAGAACAGTTGATGGCAGCGATGGTTTCCACCACTGCACCAATAGATAGTACAGCAAATCGGGTATCAACAAGGGGAATTGACGAGGTTCAGGAATGAGTTTGGATTGGATTGTCCCAGCGGATCGTATACAGAAACTGCCTCCTTATGTGTTTGCGCGGTTAGATGAACTAAAAGCGAAAGCGCGGGAACAAGGACTAGATTTAATTGATTTGGGCATGGGAAACCCCGATGGGGCAACACCGCAACCAGTTGTAGAAGCGGCGATCGCTGCTTTGCAAAATCCCGCTAATCACGGTTATCCACCGTTTGAAGGTACTGCTAGTTTCCGACGTGCCATCACTAATTGGTATCATCGTCGCTATGGTGTGATTCTCGATCCTGATAGCGAAGCTTTGCCGCTACTTGGTTCTAAAGAGGGATTGACACATTTAGCGATCGCCTATGTAAATCCAGGCGATTTAGTTTTGGTTCCTTCTCCCGCTTATCCCGCACATTTTCGCGGACCAGCGATAGCTGGGGGAAAAGTCCACAGCTTAATTCTCAAACCAGAAAATGACTGGTTAATTGATTTAGGGGCAATTCCCGATGACGTTGCCCAAAGCGCCAAAATTCTCTACTTCAATTATCCCAGCAATCCTACCGCCGCCACTGCCCCGCGCGAATTCTTTGAAGAAATCGTCGCCTTCGCCCGAAAACATGAAATCCTCTTAGTACACGATTTATGTTATGCTGAGTTGGCTTTTGATGGCTATCAACCCACAAGTTTGTTAGAAATTCCTGGCGCGAAAGAAATCGGCGTGGAGTTTCACACCCTTTCTAAAACCTATAATATGGCAGGTTGGCGCGTCGGTTTTGTGGTAGGTAATCGCCATGTAATTCAAGGTTTGCGAACTCTAAAAACTAATTTGGATTATGGCATTTTTGCCGCTTTGCAAACTGCCGCCGAAACAGCTTTGCAATTGCCTGATGTATACTTGCATGAAGTCCAGCAACGCTATCGTACCCGTCGCGATTTTCTGATTCAAGGGTTAGGGCAGTTAGGTTGGGATATTCCTAAAACCAAAGCGACGATGTATTTGTGGGTTCCGTGTCCCCCTGGCATGGGTTCAACAGATTTTGCGTTGAATGTATTGCAGCAAACTGGTGTGGTAGTTACACCAGGTAATGCTTTTGGGATTGCGGGTGAAGGATATGTGCGGATAAGTTTAATTGCTGATTGCGATCGCTTGGGTGAAGCAATGCGACGCTTTCAACAAGCCGATATCCGCTATCACACCGAAGCCGTTGTCTCTGGTTCACAATAGAGATAGCGAACTCTTGTCAAAACTTAATTTCATGCAAACCTCTAAAGCAACTATTCCGACAAATATAGTTTCTGGCTTTCATGCGCTTTCCGAACCGCTCAGGATTAGTGTGCTAGAACTGCTGCAACAGCAAGAACTGTGTGTGTGTGACTTGTGCGACGCTTTAGAGGTAAGCCAGTCGAAACTGTCTTTTCACCTCAAAACCTTGAAAGAAGCGGGTTTGGTTAACTCTCGCCAAGAAGGACGCTGGATTTATTACAGTCTCAACTTGTCTCAATTTCTGGTTCTAGAGCAATATTTAGCAGAGTACCGCCGTTTTAGCCAGTTGTTACCTACTCGTTGCTGTCAAGATACCTAATAACATATCAATTTTTCTTAATGCATATTTATTAGATTACAGATTTTATCTATTATTCATATCAATTTTTTTTGATGTAATCGGTATATACTTTTGATATAGCCCATAGGTATGAGGTCAATGAACGCAATAGCAAATAAATTGCCTCTCGCGTTTGGGATGCTTGCTATGCTTTGTAGTTGTACTGGGACAACCAACCCATCCGCTAACACCCAGCAAGCTTCTCAGGTGACAGCAGTCAGTTCAGAAACCGCTGCAACAGCGGCGATTAAGATTGATGGTTCTAGTACTGTTTATCCGATTACGCAGGCGATCGCTAAACAGTTTCAAGAAAATCAAAAGAATAATTCCCAGATTCAAGTTAACTTTTCCGGTACAAGCGGCGGTTTTGAGAAATTCTGTGCTGGACAAACAGACATCAACAACGCGTCTCGACCGATTAACAACGAAGAGATAGCACTTTGTAATAAAAATGGCGTGAGGTACATAGAACTACCCGTTGCCTTTGATGCGCTAACCGTTGCCGTTAATCCTGAAAACAACTGGGCAAAAGACATCACAGTCGAAGAACTGAAAAAGATATGGGAACCTGGGGCTGAAAGAAAAATCACCCGCTGGAACCAAGTACGAGCCTCTTGGCCCGATCGCCCATTAAATTTGTATGGTGCAGGTAAAAAGTCAGGTACATTTGACTACTTTACAGAAGCGATCGTCGGTCAAGCCAAAGCTAGCCGTAATGATTATACCGCAAGTGAGGATGATGATACTTTAGTTAATGGCATCAGCAAAGATGCGAATGCATTAGGCTACTTTGGTTTTGCCTACTATGAAGAAAACGAAAATAAGTTAAAAGCACTATCAGTAAACAACGGTAAAGAAGCAGTGTTGCCGTCGCGTCAAGCAGTGGAGAAAGCTAAATATCAACCATTGTCTCGACCTTTGTTTATCTATGTCAATCCTTGGGATGCAAAAAATAAACAAGCGCTGAATCAATTCGTAACTTTTTACATTCAGAAAGCACCAACAACAGCGAGTTCTGTTGGATATGTGCCTTTACCAGCTGAAGCCTACCATATCGATAATGTTCACTTAAACACAGGCAAAGCGGGAACAGTATTTGCTGGAAAAGCCCAAATGGAGTTAACACTTGGAGAGTTGTTACGTAGACAAAAGCAGTTTTAGCGATCAACTTTTAATTTTAGGGTGATACAGATGGGTACAAATAATCCGCGAGCAACTACAGCTTCAGTGCAAGCTGGGAGTAATTTGAGTCTTTTTGAAAAATACCTCACTGTTTGGGTATTATTGTGTATCTTGGCGGGAATTTTACTAGGAAGATTATTCCCTGGAATTGCGGTAGCACTAGATGCTCTAAGCGTGTATCAAGTGTCAATTCCTATTGCCATATGTTTGTTTTTCATGATGTACCCCATCATGGTAAAAATTGATTTTACTCAAGCCGTAAACGCCATCCGTGCCCCAAAACCCGTAATTCTGACTTTGGTAGTGAACTGGTTAATTAAACCATTCACAATGGTGGCATTTACACAGTTTTTCTTAGGATGGTTATTTCGTCCTTTAATTGCGGGAACTGAGCTAATTCGTGGTAGCGAAGTAGCAATATCAAATTCCTACATTGCGGGTACTATTCTATTAGGAATTGCTCCTTGTACTGCGATGGTACTGATGTGGGGATATCTTTCCTACGGCAACCAGGGACACACTTTGGTGATGGTGGCGGTGAACTCCTTAGCAATGCTGTTTTTGTATGCACCTTTGGGAAGGTGGTTACTAGCAGCGAATAATTTAACAGTACCTTGGGAAACAATTATTTTATCGGTGCTGATTTATGTCGGCTTGCCGTTAATAGTAGGAATGTACAGCCGTTACTGGATTTTGAAAAAGAAAGGTAGAGAGTGGTTTGAACGACGATTTTTAAAGTATCTCAATCCGATTGCAATTACCGCTCTTTTACTGACTTTGGTGTTGCTGTTTGCGTTCAAGGGAGAATTAATTGTCAATAATCCCTTGCATATTTTATTAATTGCAGTGCCACTATTTATCCAAACTAATTTTATTTTTCTGATTAGTTACGTAGCCGCGCTTAAACTCAATATTTCTTATGAAGATGCCGCACCAGCAGCATTAATTGGAGCTAGTAATCATTTTGAAGTTGCTATTGCTACTGCTGTAACGCTATTTGGTTTAAATTCTGGCGCAGCACTTGCCACAGTGGTAGGTGTTTTAATTGAAGTTCCAGTGATGTTGATGTTGGTTGAAGTATGTAAACGTACAGCAGTTTGGTTTCCACGGGAGCCGGAAAAAGCAACATTGCGAGATCCGCGCTGTATTAGTGCTTTCAAATAATGAGTAGTGAATAGACCTCTTGACTCATTCTATAAATGTATGTTTTTTCATACTCTTTCCCCTACTTCTGTAAGAAGTCTAATGATGACAACATTGACATCAAAAGTTCTTTCTTTTTCCAATTCAATTATTGATACATCGTTTTTGACTTAATTATATAGCGGTAGGAAAACTAATGACAGTTCGTGTTGGAATCAATGGATTTGGTAGAATTGGACGGCTAGCTCTGCGGGCTGCTTGGGGTTGGTCTGAACTAGAATTTCTTCATATCAACGAGGTTAAAGGCGGGGCAGAGGCAGCCGCTCACTTACTCAAGTTCGATTCTGTCCACGGACGTTGGGCATCGGAGGTAGAAGCCGAGGAAGTTCGCGTCCTCATTGACGGCAAGCCCCTCACTTTTAGCGAGCATTCCCAACCCGGTGAAGTTCCTTGGGAAGAGTTAGGCGTTGATTTGGTGCTGGAATGCTCCGGTAAGTTTAGGACTCCCGAAACCCTTGAACCTTATTTCAAGCGGGGCGTACGTAAGGTAATTGTGGCTGCTCCAGTGAAGAAAGAAGCGCTGAATATCGTTATGGGGGTGAATGACCAACTTTATGAGCCTGACAAGCATCATCTCCTAACCGCTGCCTCCTGTACTACCAACTGTTTGGCTCCGGTTGTGAAGGTAATTCATGAAGGTTTGGGCATTAAGCATGGAGTGATTACAACAATCCATGACAATACCAATACTCAAACCATCGTGGATGCCCCTCATAAAGATTTGCGTCGCGCAAGAGCTACCAGCCTGTCTCTGATTCCCACATCAACTGGATCGGCAACGGCGATAGGCTTAATTTATCCCGAACTGAATGGCAAACTTAATGGTTTAGCTGTGCGGGTGCCATTACTCAATGCTTCTCTAACGGACTGTGTATTTGAAGTCGTGCGACCAACCACGGTAGAAGAAATTAATAACTTGTTAAAAATGGCTTCTGAGCAGGAACCTCTCAAAGGCATTCTGGGCTATGAGGAACGTCCTTTAGTATCTATTGACTACAAAGACGACCCCCGCTCTTCAATAATTGATGCCCTCTCCACAATGGTAGTGGATGAGACTCAAGTGAAAATACTTGCCTGGTATGACAACGAATGGGGCTATGCCAACCGGATGGTTGAACTCGCCCGTAAGGTAGCTCTGAGCCTGAGCTAGTTATGAATTCTAAGTTTTGAGTTGCCCCCCTATCCTCTCCCTATCTTCTCATGGCTTCTACTACAGCTTCTAGTGCCAATTTCAAGAACTATGTTCTAGTGACACTAGCCTACTGGGGCTTCACCATCACCGATGGTGCCCTGCGAATGCTGGTGCTGAATGTTGGGTTTTACTATATGGCAAACTCTGGCGGGAGGCTGGCAGGTACTGTATTGTCGGGTCTAGTTTATCAGTTTTTTGGGCTGGTGGGCTGTCTGTGGACATCAATGTTCTTTGTGCTGGCAGCAGGATTGATTACTCTGAAGCTACCCAATCCTCAACCAAGTAAAGCAATAACTTGGAAAGCTGGGGATGGAGACTAAAAAACTGAGGTTTTAATGACCAAAGAGGCAGGGGAGCATTCTAGCAGGGGGAAAGAGGGTTTTCATATTTTTGCATAGATGCCCGGAATAATAAGTAATCAAGCGGACATGATATTAAATATCAATGCTCAATTACGTCTAACCATAACCTAGCTTTTGTTGCACAATGACCTTTAATCACAAACCGAGAATATTGTTTTTATATGGCTCTTTGCGAGAGCGTTCTTATAGTCGCTTGGTAGCAGAAGAAGCTGCAAGAATTATTGAGGAATTTGGCGCAGAAGTTAAATTTTTTGACCCTCGCGAATTACCAATTCACAACAGTGTGCCAGAAACTCATTATAAGGTACAGGAATTACGAGAATTAAGCCTGTGGTCTGAGGGTCAAGTTTGGTCATCTCCGGAGATGCATGGTAATATTACTGGACTTTTGAAAAATCAAATTGACTGGATTCCTCTCAGTATAGGTGCAGTTAGACCGACTCAAGGCAGAACTTTGGCGGTAATGCAGGTAAGCGGTGGTTCTCAGTCTTTCAATGCGGTAAATACAATGCGGATTTTGGGACGTTGGATGCGGATGTTTACAATTCCCAATCAATCTTCGGTTGCGAAAGCTTACCAAGAGTTTAACGAAGATGGGACGACGAAAGATTCACCTTATCGCGATCGCGTCGTTGATGTGATGGAAGAACTCTACAAATTCACATTGCTTTTACGTGAGCAGGTAGATTATCTCACAGACCGCTATAGCGAACGCAAGGAAAAAGCTGCCAAGGAGATAATCGCGATCGCTAATAGTGCGCTAGAAGCTGATAAAAGTTTAACCAGTCAATCTACCAATGAATAACAACATCATGAAACGAGTAATGTTTGTTTGCAAAAAAAATTCTCGCCGTTCCCAAATGGCGGAAGGATTTGCACGCACATTCGGAGAAGGCAAAATTTATGTTAACAGTTCAGGATTGGAAGCAACCCACGTAGATCCGAAAACTGTTGATATCATGTCGGAAATTAACATTGATATTAGTAATCAAACTTCCAAGCCTTTAACCAATTTTAATCCTGAAGATTTTGATGCAGTAATTTCTTTGTGTGGTTGTGGTGTTAATTTACCCGAAGCGTGGGTTTTAAGAGAAGTTTTTCAAGATTGGCAATTAGACGATCCAGAAGGACAACCCATTGAAACTTTTCGCCGCGTTCGTGATGAAGTGAAAGAGCGGGTAGTAAAGTTGATAGAATCACTAAATTAAGTAGTTTACTTTATTTAATACCAAATTCAGTCAAACTCATTTTGGCGGTTAGAGGATGTTTGAAAAGTCTCACATAACACATGAACTTTGACGTTACCCCCCAACCCCCCTTGTAAAGGGGGGCTTTAAGAGTCTATTTCCCCACCCTTTCCAAGGGGGGGTACTAAATACTTTTGGTAACAAAAATAGCTTTTCAAACATCCTCTTAGAGAGACGCGATAAATCGCCGTCTCTACAGAAAATCTATGCCTCAATTAGTCCTTGACGCACTACTACTTTATTCTTTAGCCCACGCAGGTGGGCTTTGTCTGTATAGCCGCACCTTTCAAGGTGTCGGTGCTTTCATTGGGATGCTCTCCGACTTCTAGTCGCCAAGGCTTAGATATTGGCTAATCATAAAATCAGTTTTACGTCTATAGTATGATGCCACTTATCAACAGATAAAGCTAAAATATTAGATTGAACCAATTATAGTGATTTTCTGAGGTGTTGTGATGAATCAAATTTCTCAAAGCCTCCTAAACTCTCAACTAGAAAAAGTATCGGATGAGGGTTATAAAGTCACCTGGTTTGATTGGTTTTGTCTGTGGTATCCTCCAGGATGGCTGATTTTATTTAACCGCCATTGGCAACATTATCACGCCGATCCAGATGGTTGGAATTGGCTAGAATATTTATTATTTTTAATTCCTGGTGGATTTTATTTGGCGCTATTGATTCGCTGGTTGCGTCTTGGCTGTCGTTCACCGCGTCGCGAAGTTGAGGAATTTGAGCCAAAATATCAACAAGCTTTTAGAGAAGAAATTCTGACTTTAATTGTTAAAAATTATTTTCAAGCAGAGTTGGAACAAGTTGAGAATTTGCCTCAAACAGGACCGATGATTGTGGCAATGAATCATGCAGGCATGTCATTTCCTTGGGACTTTTTGAGCGTAGGTTATTTATTAAGTAAAACACGAGAATGGATAGTGCAACCTATAGCGAATGTATCTTTATTTGAGCATCCTTGGATGGTTTGGTGGTTACCGCCTGGATGGTCTACAGTTTTGGGTGGTGTGAAAGCCGAAAAAGATGACTTTGAAGCTGCGGCAAAAGAGCGTAAAATTATTTTATATGCACCGGAAGGTGTACGCGGACCTGAGAAAGGTTGGAGAAAACGCTATCAGTTGCAAAAGTTTGATTTGAGTTTTATTCAGTTAAGCGATCGCTATCAAATTCCCATTCTTCCAGTAATATGTATTGGCAGTGAAAATTTACATCCTTTTACCGTAAATTTCCGAAAATTACAAAGACTAGTAAAATTACCCTTTTTGCCTTTATCACCTTTGATGTTCGTGTTTATTCTCTTTCCCTCAATGGGAGTTTGGGCGAATAAAACTCGTTTGCGTTACTTTATTCAGCCTTTGTATACCACAGATATTGACGGCGATAAAGTAAGTAGAACTGCGCTTTATAAGAAAGCACAACAATTGCGAGAAAAGCTACAAAGTCAAATTAATCAGCTTTTAGAATTGTTAGTTGATAAGCGATCGCGCTAAGGCATTATGACTGTTGGATGAACAGCGGTAAGTTACACCTGGAAGAACTGCATAAAGAATACTTTCGATGAATTTAACTTTAGAGACAATTCCATCAAAAAGCTAATAAGAGCCAAAAAGCGAAGTACTACTTGACTAAGTTCTATATTCGTGTAAGTTGCAAGTCCAGATTGGATAAGCATTTCCCATGACTGCCACATCCACTCTAATGCTTCCCATTCATGGTCAAACCCTGCTGTATAAATTCTTGTAGCGTAAGCAACATCACCCCAAGTAAGAATCTTATTTTTACTCATATAGACCATAATATAAACATCGCTGAATCGACTCCTCAATTATTTTTATATAAAAGCGATCGCTCTCTTATTGCCCTTCCCTTGCCAAACTCTTCAAAGCCAATAAAGCAGCACCATAAGCAGGTTCATTCCGAGGAAAAATCACCTTGACTGAAGGAAACTTGGCAACAATATATCCTGCAAACCTATCACGCATCTTGCATCTACCTTGCCATACACTTCCCGTTGTGACTATCTCGCAATTAGATGAAAAACTAAATATCGCATCAATAACTGTAGAAGTAGCTTTTACCAAATCTTGCACACCTGACTCAATAATATTATTCGCTACTTCATCTCCTGATGCTGCGGTAAAATCAACAACTGGCGCTAAAGCAGCTATTTCTTTAACACCCCATCCGCGCCGATAAATTACTTCTATTAAATCTTCTATGTTTGCCAGATTAAGATGTTGTTTGAAAGCCTCTACAAGACTTGTTGACATTTCACGTCCATCGTAAGCCTTCAATGCAGCTTGCATACCAGTAACAGCAATTTTGTAAGCGCTACCTTCATCTCCTAAAATATAACCCCAGCCGCCTACTCGCTTCGTCTTTCCCTGATGATTTCGCCCAAAAACTATCGAACCGGTGCCAGCTGCAACCACAACTCCCACATCACCACCAATTCCCCCCACTAAAGCAATCAAAGCATCGTTACAAATTACAATATTAGATGCTGATACCCAAGTTATAGGCAGTAATTTACTATTTTGTAAATCTTGGATCAAAGCTTTAACTATCTCGATATCTGTTGCACGTCCAACACCTGCTAAACCTAGACAAATGGCTTTAATATTGATATACTTTATAGAGTTTAACGCTTCATTAGCAGCTGCATAAATTGCCGATTCAATTGATTGTAGCGTTCCTTTAATGCCTATAGTTTGATAATTTGATGAGCCAGCTTTACCACGACCAAGCACTTCACCTGTATCTTGCATTACGATGCAAACAGTCTTACTTCCACCGCCATCAATACCTAAAACATAGTTCATAGGATTTGATATTTTGGATTAAAGCCAATATATAGCAATTCTATATGAGTTGTGATTTATTTTTAAACGAACCGCAACAGAGGTTTTGAAGAGGGCATCATGCGTTTATATAAAACTAACATCCAATTGGACACCAATATGAAAGATTATCTGTAATTTCTCCCTCAGAAACGCGCATTCCTACATCTCCAGAGATAAAGCGATCGTTACCATTGTTGTACAACCACGCTCCCCAAACCGCAGTCATATAATTTCCGGCAATTTCTACTTTGGGAAATTCTAATAACTCTTGGTAAACATAATTTTGTTGTGTATACCACGGGTCGTTATTATTACTGCGAATGGCTATCTTTCCTGAGTTGACAGCATATCCACCTTCACCTTCTCTTCCTAAAATAGGTTTGGAAAAGTATGAATTCCCGATTTCTGTTGCAGTTAGTGATGTTTTGGGAAAATACTCAAAAACTGTCCCAGCATCTTTGTTATTAAAAAAGTCATATCCCAAATCTGTAATTAAAGCAAATACACTCTTCGGTTGCAGCGCAAAGGCAGAACCAAAGTTAACAATAACGACTTTTTTATGCAAGATTAGTTCTTCTAGCCCATGCCATAATCTTTCACCGTTTTCATCAGTATCATAAATAAGCCACTCAACCGGATACCACATGAAAAGTATGTCTATGGGTTCTCCCGTTCTCTGATAAAATAGGTATTTACCATCTTTAATCCTGAGATACTCCAACGGAAAAACAGCACTTTGATACTGCAAGTTATTGCTCAACCATTGCATAGTACCTAAATCTTCAGCATTATTCAAAGCAGTAAAGGCAACTCGACAGTCAGAAATCGGTTTATGTAAATGTGATGCTGCTCTGTATACATGCTGAGTGAGTGTTAATTTTAATTTTTCTTGAGCATCTAAAGTAGGTTCTTTCAGTCCAAAATGTTTAGCTACTTTGCCGTTACCCTCTGTACACTCAAACCAAAAGCTAGGAGTTTGGGGATTAGTTTCTACTACCTTTTTTACTCCTGTTCTTTCGTTCCAGCACCAGTCTAGACGCATACACAATGGCGCTAGAGAGTCATATTTAACTAGCTTAATGGTATCTTTGGGGAAGCCATAGTAAAGCAGCGTTTCTTCATCAAGAGTGCGGATGACTGACCAAGCTTGTGTCAAGACACTACCGACTAATTCTGATGCTTGTTTAATTTCTTTTATAATCTGGGGCGAAACTTGATGACAATAATAAAGCGCGTAAGGTATTTCTTCGTCAGTTAAAGGTATACCTGTTTCTTCCTCAATAGGACAAAAGTTGTACCAACCCATTTTCATTGACTGAAATAGGCGATCGCGTTGAGGACTGTTGAAAATATTCATATTTTTTGCGCTACTCTTTTAACCACCAGCGGAACCACCGCGACCGAAACTACCAAAACCACCACGACCTACTTTAGATGAAGAATTACTTGATTTACCAATTTTGCCGGAACTATCTGCGTTTCCATAGCGATATCTTCCACTGTAACCACCAGTGCGGTTGCTAGATGAGGGTGGACAGTTATTAAGTTGCTGATTAGAACCCTGCTGAGTTTGTGGAGTATCGCAGGACTGACTTGTTTCTGGGAATCTGGCACAAGAAGCAAGTAGAGATGCTGTTATGAAAACGACGATTAGTTGAAATAAACTAGGTTTGAGCTTCATGAGTTTTTTTGGTTCAATCCCTAGGTGTCACCTATGGAATCTATAAAATATAACTACAAGGGTGAAGAGGAAATTTCGGTTTTTGTTTAAAAGACATCCGAAAATAGAAGTTTTCTGTGGTAAAGATGAAACGAACCGCCTTCGCCAAGGGCGAAGGCGGTTCGTTTCCATATGGCAAAATTTATTAAAGTCCATCTTCCTTAGTTTTCCCAGCATGACCGCAACAAATTCAAATCTCCCCAGTCTCTACGAACCCTTTTCCACCGAAGCCAAATGGCAAAACTTTTGGGAAAAAAACCAAGTCTACAAAGCTGACCCCAACAAAGGTGGCGAACCTTACTCCATAATGATTCCCCCACCGAATGTCACCGGCAGTCTGCACATGGGTCACGCTTTTGAAAGTGCGCTGATTGATACTTTGGTACGCTATCACCGCATGAAAGGATGCAATACATTGTGGCTACCCGGAACTGACCACGCCAGTATCGCTGTGCAAACGATTCTGGAAAATCAACTTAAGGCAGAGGGTAAAACTCGCTACGATTTAGGGCGCGAGAAGTTTCTAGAACGCGCTTGGCAATGGAAGAGAGAGTCTGGGGGGGCAATTGTTAATCAGTTGCGACGCTTGGGTGTGTCGGTTGACTGGTCGCGGGAACGCTTTACTCTGGATGAGGGTTTATCGAAAGCTGTTTTGGAAGCTTTTGTTCGCCTTTATGAAGAAGGGCTGATTTATCGCGGTGAGTACCTAGTAAACTGGTGTCCAGCTTCTCAGTCGGCGGTGTCTGATGTAGAGGTGGAAAATCAAGAGGTTAATGGTCATCTCTGGCACTTCCGCTATCCGCTGACGGATGGTTCTGGTGATGTGGAGGTGGCGACGACGCGACCAGAAACGATGCTGGGAGATACGGCTGTGGCGGTTAATCCCAACGATGACAGATATAAACATCTAATTGGTAAAACTGTCACTTTGCCAATTATGAGGCGAGAAATTCCCATTATTGGTGATGAGTTTGTTGACCCCACTTTCGGCACCGGTTGCGTAAAGGTGACTCCGGCACATGACCTGAATGATTTTGAAATGGGTAAGCGTCACAATCTGCCGTTTATCAATATTATGAATAAAAACGGCACTCTCAACGAAAATGCTGGAGAGTTCCAAGGACAAGACCGCTTTCAAGCCAGAAAAAATGTGGTTTCTCGCTTGGAAACAGACGGCTTTTTGGTAAAGGTAGAAGATTATAAGCATAGCGTTCCTTATAGCGATCGCGGAAAAGTCCCCATTGAACCTCTCCTCTCTACTCAGTGGTTTGTCAAAATTCGCCCCCTCGCAGATCAAGCGCTCTCATTCCTCGACGAGAAAAATTCCCCGGAGTTTGTCCCCCAACGCTGGACGAAGGTTTATCGTGATTGGTTAGTCAAGTTGAAAGATTGGTGTATTTCTCGCCAATTATGGTGGGGACACCAAATCCCCGCTTGGTACGCTGTGAGTGAAACCGGCGCCGAAATCAAGGATAATACGCCGTTTATAGTCGCCAAATCAGAAGCCGAAGCTTGGGATAAAGCGATATCACAATTTGGTGAAAATGTCAAGTTAGAACAAGATCCAGATGTGTTGGATACTTGGTTTTCTTCGGGACTGTGGCCCTTTTCGACTTTAGGATGGCCCGAACAAACCCAAGATTTAACAACTTATTACCCTACCAGCACCTTGGTAACTGGCTTTGATATCATCTTTTTCTGGGTAGCCAGAATGACAATGATGGGTAAGCATTTTACCGGGGAAATGCCCTTTAAAGATGTTTATATCCACGGTTTAGTATTGGATGAAAATGGGCAGAAGCAGTCTAAGAGTAAAGGTAATGGGATCGATCCGCTGTTGCTGATTGACAAATATGGCACCGATGCCCTACGCTACGCGATGATTAAGGAAGTGGCTGGAGCTGGTCAAGATATCCGCCTAGAGTACGATCGCGAAAAAGATGAATCAGCATCGGTGCAAGCATCTCGCAACTTTGCTAATAAGTTGTGGAATGCGGCACGATTTGTAATGATGAATTTGGATGGTCAAACTCCGCAACAATTGGGTAAACCAGAATCTATAGAATTAAGCGATCGCTGGATTCTCTCTCGCTACAACCAAGTAATCAAACAAACCCGCAATAACATCGACAGCTACGGATTAGGTGAAGCTGCAAAGGGACTTTACGAATTTATCTGGGGTGATTTCTGCGATCAGTATATTGAACTGGTGAAATCTCGGTTGCAAAAAGATGCCGATCCCGCATCGCGCAAACTAGCGCAGCAAACCTTAGCATATGTCCTGGAAGGAATTTTAAAACTACTTCATCCCTTAATGCCTCACATCACTGAGGAAATTTGGCAGACTCTCACCCAACAACCAGAAGAATCACCGCAAACAATATCTTTACAAAGTTATCCAGAGGTGGAGACAAATCTTATCGATCCAGCTTTGGAAGAACAATTTGAATTGCTGATCGGCACTATTCGCACAATTCGGAATTTGCGAGCAGAAGCAGATGTGAAACCTGGGGTGAAGGTGACAGTGAATTTGCAAAGCGACAACGCCAAAGAACGCCAAATTCTTAGCGCAGGACAAGCTTACATTAAAGATTTGGCAAAGGTTGAAAATTTAACTATAGCTGGCGAACTTCATGTTTCAAGCGTAGCTAATAAAACACCTTTCAAAGGTTTGAAGACAATTGGTTTGATTATTGTCGCGCTTGTTTTTACTCGGTTGGCTTTCGTTGTTGCGGATGAAATTAACGACATTCCTATTTTAGGAACTTTCTTTCAAATGGTTGGTCTTGGTTACACAACTTGGTTTGTCAGCCAAAATTTAGTGACAGCTAAGGCTAGACAAAAGTTATGGGGTGCATGGTTCAAGCCCACTACCGAAACTAACATGCGGCTGATAGAATCACCACAGCCACAAGAAACTCAAGACGCGATCGCCGGGGTATTTGGTACAGTACAAGTGCTACTTCCCCTGACTGGCGTGGTAGATATAGAGGCATTAAGTGGCAAAATACAAAAACGCCTCAGCAAAATAGAAGGGGAAATTAACTCACTCACTAACCGGTTAAATAATCCCAAATTTGTGGATAAAGCCGCTCCTGAGGTAGTGCAAGCAACGCGGGATGCTTTAGCAGAAGCTGAAATACAAGCAGAAATTTTGCGCGATCGCCTGCGTGGTTTAACATAACTAAAAGTGAGAGTTAGGAGTAGAGACGCTTCGGTTCCTCGCGTCTGTACAGAGTTAGGAGTTATGGGTTAAATTTTGTTTTTAATTCAGAACTCAAAACTTAAAATTCCGCGCTTACTCACTGCTAAACGCGACTGTTGAAAGGGGGTTCGTGACCTCCCTTGGACTTGGCTCCTAGCCGACACGAGCGATTGAGTGCGATTGAAAGGGAAAACGCCACATATAACAAACGCAGGCATTGCTGACGGCAGCTGCGGGTCACGAACGCACTGCCTCTCAACACCGCAGTAGCTCCTCTCCCAAGAGCGCTGCTTCAACCCACGCAACTGGCTCCTTTTAATTTTTACGAAAAGTCATGCTCTATTTAGCCCAGGTGCATAAAAACAAATTTCTCGACCAGCACCAGTTGCGTTTGTTGGCACGTCGAGAAGCTGACAGCTTCTGGGCGATAATCCCAGAAGAAGTTTTAATTTTGCTGGGAAAAGGCATCTCCATAACTGAGAAATTGCTCGTTTTAGTCGAGCTTTCCCCCACAGGAGACATAGAAAGACTCGAAGAAGCCACTAATTGGGTAATAGATCTGGTACAAACTTACCTCAGCACTGGTATCACTCCAGAATTTTTGCATCAAGAAGCCGAAAGAGCAGAACAATGGCGACAATCTTTAACTTTGCAAAACCAAGAACTAGCGCGTCGTTCCCTAGAGTTAGAAGCGCGTCGCGAGCAAATTCAGGCTCTAGAAGAAAGTCTCAAACGCGATAAAAACGGTAATCACCGCGAGGAAGATTGTGGCTCTTAAATTATAGTTATCAGTTAATCGCACTTTTTGAATACATTTCATACAACAGCAGTAACAGTTTTTTATCTCTCTCGCGTTTAAAATACCTTCCCATAGGCAGAGGTGCGTGTTCTAGATAGAGTAAATAGTCTAAACTATTACTTAAGCCTCCGTAATATTTGTAACGCAAATAAATATAAAAATATTCCTTAAGTTTGATATAAAACATGCTTTTAGTATGAAGTGGTAATTTGGAAAGCCATAGACAATGTATACACATCAATAAATTATCTTTGGCTGGAGAGGTAATTATGTTTAATATTGGAGATTACGTACTAAATCAAAAAAGTGGATGTTTGGGCAAAGTCATTGGTTATGGACATCAATTAATTGATAACGTCTATACAACAACGCTTCAAGTCCTAGTAGCTGAAAATGAAAATTCTCAGAAAAGAGAACTTGTCATAGAAGACATAATTTCAGCATGGACTCTTACTGCTGCGAATTAACATTTGTACCTTTTTATAACCTAGATTTATTGGCTGGTACAATATGTGATTATTGCCTTGCTAAGATTAGATTACCTATACAAATAAATTAAGGTGCGTTACAGGACAAGTCCCAACGCACCTTGTAATCTAGGTAATTCGCTTTAATTTACAATTTTATTCACCTTAATAATTAAAGTATCTACTACTATATACTCAGCTTTATTTAGATGAAATACTTAGGTTATTAATCTAGATCTATATATTCAAAGGATAAATGTTATGATGACGCGAGACATTATTTTTTGTTTACAAGAAGCCGCTTTACAATTTATCTTTCAAAAGTCATTTACACCTAAACACCCTTCTGAATGTTTCATAAATCCTCCCTGTGGATGTGCTAATCCAGGGAAAGAACTTAAGTGCGAAGAGTGTCCTGAACTTGAAGCTTGCTTGTCTGGTTTTCAACTTGCAGCAAGTTATCGAAACAATATCAAATATCAACCTAAAGATGGCTGTAACAAGTGACGAAAGGGCTATGTCAGCTACTATTTATGCAGCAAGAAAGAATTTTTTTTAATTGTCTCAATGCCAATCCAATATCTACGCAAATTTTTGATTTTATTTTTAAAACTTTCTTTTGCATAACTTAAGTAAGATGCTGAACTTAGCATAAGTTCATAACATTTACTAAAGCTGATCAAATTGATATCGCCGTTTTATCCAATCAATAATCTCAAGAAATCTAAAACTTCAAAGGAAAAATAAACATGAAGCCTTTTAACTTATCTAAAACCGTTTTGGCTAGTGTCTTTGCCGTCAGTTTAGCTTCTATATGTTTACCAGCATCTGTTTCTGCTCAAACTGGCAGTTCAGGTAGCGGTAGTGGCACTGGCAGTGGCACAACAGGTACTGGCAGTGGCACAACAGGTACTGGCACTAGTACAACAGGTACTGGCACTGGTACAACAGGTCTTGGCACTGGTACAACAGGTCTTGGCACTGGTACAACAGGTCTTGGCACTGGTACAACAGGTCTTGGCACTGGTACAACAGGTACTGGTACAACAGGTACTGGCACTGGTACAACAGGTCTTGGCACTGGCACAACAGGTCTTGGCACTGGTACAACAGGTCTTGGCACTGGTACAACAGGTACTGGTACTGGCACAACAGGTACTGGTACTGGCACAACAAGTACTGGTACTGGCACAACAGGTACTGGTACTGGCACGACAGGTACTGGTAGCACTACTTATGGAACTGGCACTGGTACAACAGGTACTGGCACAGGCACAACAGGTACTGGCAGCAGTACTTATGGAACTGGCACTGGTACAACAGGTACTGGCACAGGCACAACAGGTACTTATGGAACTGGCAGTGGCACAACAGGTACTGGCAGCAGTACTTATGGAACTGGCACTGGTACAACAGGTACTGGCACAGGCACAACAGGTACTGGTACAGGTGGCATTCCGGGTACAGGCACAACAGGCACAACTGGCACAGGCACAACAGGTACTGGCACAACGGGTACTGGTACAACCGACACAACAGGTACTGGTACAACCGACACAACAGGTACTGGTACAACCGATACAACAGGCACTGGTACAACCGACACAACAGGTACTGGTACAACCGACACAACAGGTACTGGTACAAATACGACCACCACAACTTCTACCGAAGTAAGACGCGATCGCCGTTCTAGTTGGGGTTGGCTAGGCTTGCTTGGTCTTGGTGGTTTAGCAGGTTTGGCTCGCAAAAAAGAAGAACCTAAGGTTTACCGCGATCCTAATGAAGCCACAAGTTCTCGCTCTAACTATTAATTTAGTCGGCATTCAATTAAAATTCAGAAGTCACAAGTCGAAGTTATAACTTCTAGCTTGTGACTTCTTGCTCTAAAAATGCTCAGGAGCAGAATTCACATCTAAAAATAACGTCGCCTGCTGTTGTTGACGTAATATAGAAGCGGGACATTTAATGCTAATTGACTCCTGCAACATCTGCTTGACTGCCTGAGCTTTACGTTTTTCAGGTGCTAGGCAGATAATTTTTTTTGCAGAACAAATCATTGGGATGGTGAGGGTAAAAGCGTACTGGGGTACATTTTCCAGATTAGGAAAATAACCAGTATTGACTTGTTGTTGTCGGTTCACTGCATCCAGTTTCACCAATTTAACGCTATATGAATCTTGGAAATTTGCTACAGACGGATCGTTAAAAGCGATGTGTCCGTTTTCGCCAATACCCAGACAACACAAGTCGATTGGTTGTGCTTTTAGTAAATTGGTGTAGCGATCGCACTCTGCTAAAGGTTCTAATGCATCACCTTCTATATAATGAAATTGCTTAGGCTGTACCCGCTTCTCTACACGCTCTCGTAAATAGCGCCGAAAACTCGCAGCATGGTCAGCGGCAATTCCTAAATATTCATCTAGATGAAACATCGTAACTCGCGACCAATCTACACCACCATTAGCAATTAAAGCATCTATAAATTTCAGTTGAGAGTTACCTGTCGCCAATAATATAGTGGCAGAATCTTTTGAAGTCAGAATGTCTTGTAAATACTTTTGGGCGATTTCTGCTGCACCCTGCGCCATTTCGGCTTCAGAGTTGTAAATCTGCACCATCAAGTCATCGATGCGAAAAAATTTTGTGGCGGATAACATTCGATTACAAGGATTTTGGTCAAAATTGCCATAATAAAGGCTTTAATTATAAATTGCACAAATTAGCAGGTTAATTATAGTTTTTTTATCCTGTTAACAAGAACAAAACAACAATGTAAACTATCTACATCAACTTTATAATATTTTACATTAACTCAAAACACCATGCTAACTGCAATCCTCTTTGACCTAGACGGAACTATTGTTAATACTGACCCTATCCACTACATAGCGTGGCGGGAAATGCTTAAAAATTACAGCGTCGAAATTGACGAAAACTTCTATAAATCAAGAATTAGTGGACGGCTTAACCCAGCAATAATCAAAGATATTCTGCCACAATTATCACCGGAAGAGGGGATAAAACTTGCCGAAGAGAAAGAAGCGCTTTTTCGCGAATTTGCCCCAGATTTAAAACCGCTAGCGGGATTTTCTCAACTTATAGAATGGACAAAAACACATCAACTAAAACGAGCTTTAGTAACTAATGCGCCTAGATTAAATGTACAATTTATGCTAGAAGTTTTAGGAATTAAAGAAGCTTTTCATACAGTGGTGATTGCAGGAGAAGATATACCAGGTAAACCCGATCCTGCACCTTATCTAGTTGCAATGAATAACTTGGGGATACAAGCAACGGATGCGATCGCACTCGAAGATTCTCCCTCAGGTATTCGTTCTGCTGTCAGCGCACATATACGCACTATCGGTATCACCTCCACCCACGACGCGCAACTCTTGCAAGAAATTGGCGCATTTATGGCAATTGCCGATTTCGCAGATTCCCAACTGTGGACATTGCTTAATTCGTTGATCGAGAAAGATTTGAGTGCGATCGCGCAAGCCTAAAAATAAAAGGTGAAAATAGATGAAACTATTTTTGCCTTTTACATGAGCGACTTTTATACTGTTAGTCAGTAGGGTGCGTTAACCTAGTAATGCACCATATGTAAGTTCAAGATGCTAATATTTCGCTAAGAATAACAACAGGTAAACTTGAAAGATTCCGAAAGCCTTTATCGTTAGTAATAAATTGGTTACAGCTAACAGATAAGGCTGTCGCTGCATGGATAGCATCTGGTGTTTTGAGATTAGTTGTAGCCCGAAGATTTGCAGCTTGTCGTAGAATTAATTGACTAATAGGAATTAGTCACATTTTTTCGGACAATAACAATTGTTCGTAAGTATTAAGCAGAAATGTATCAGCGTTTCTTAAAGGAAGTACTAAAGTTTCCATTAAGATTAGTTCACTGCTAACAACTTCGATTTCTCCTGCTTGAAGCTTTAACCATAAGGGTTCTAGCAGTGAATAATAATTAGGGTTCCACTCGACACTATAAATTGCTACTGCTGTGTCTATATAGATTCTGCTCGAAGAAGGCAATACTAGCTGTCCCATGATTCGCGTTCCTCTCGCAGTTGCCTGTCTATTTCTTCGGCACTTTTCGGAGGAAGTTTGGCGTGAACTTCTTCTAGTATCTCCATTACAGAACGCTTTTTGGTTTCTACTTTTTCTGGCAAAACCACAAATACATCTACAGTATCGCCAATTTGAGCTTCGGGAATTTGGATTTCTATTTTGTTTCCTGGTAAAACTTTGGTTGTGATACGTAAAGCTGGTTGCATAGTTTTTCACCTTATAGTGTTAGCACGTCTTCATAAATATCTGCCATTGGTAGGGTTAACCCTACCGAATTTAATTCTAAGTTATTGCTCTTGCCTAAAGTTTGCCTTGACCAATTTACTTGAGTATGTTTGCGATAAACTTCTACTTTGATTTCATGAGGAATTTTACAGACGATCGCATGATTTTTACCTCAATAATTTTTAATACTCAACTACCGGAAGACAAATTACCCAAGGTGATATCTCCCGCAGTCCCAATATTAATCCCAATATTGCGATCGCCTACAATTCCCACACCGTTATTAACTTGATTGCTAATCCCGCGAATTTTCTCCTCTGCTTTTTGTTTATCCCATCCCTCGGTTGCTAATCCCTTACCACCATGCAATAGTGCGATCGCAAAGTCTTCTGTAGCAAAGTCAAAAAATGGCGTTTGTTCGGCTTTACATAAATCTCGTGCGCTGTCGGGAACGGTTTTGCTCAGATAATTCATTAAATGGGAAACCCGCACTACTTTATCCCCCGGTTGGTTAGCTGCACCTTGCAATGCTTCAAGGAGATGGTAGGTGTAAACGCTCATTTTTCCATCTGGACGTATCCACGATAATTGGTTTCCCGTGGAGGAGGTGAAAACTACCCTTCCCGTACCTTGTTTGTTTATATCTTTTGTGAGAGCATCGATGATATTTTTGGGTAAAGCGGTTTGAGTAAAACCCTTGGGTAGAGGAGGACGGTTGTTTGCTTTTTCTTTCGATGATGCCATTCCTTGAGCGTGACAGCTATCGATAATTACCAGCAATCTTTGCGCGGGAATTTGTTGCAATGCAGTGTTGAATTTTGTCGCAGGTAAGGCAGTGTTGGGAATATCTACGCGATCGGCTTCGTGAGGGATAAGATAGTAATCTCCAGATTCATCCAAGCAACCATGACCGGAATAATAAATAAATATAGTCGCTTCTGGGTCTTTTTCGGCTTGCTGTTTGAGCCAGTTTAAACCATCTAAAATATTTTCGCTGGTTGCTGTTGTATTGCAGAGTAAACGTAGATGTTGGTCGTTATCAATATAGCCGCATAAATTCTGGTCAGTGAGGAGAGTTTTTAGGGCTTGAATGTCTTTGACTGTGACGGGTAAGGATAATTTTGGTTCTTCGCATTCCCCTACACCGATGAGTAGGGCATAGTTGTGGGAGAGGATGTTAGACATGGTGCGGATGGGTGCGGGTTTGTAGTATTTGAGGTGTTCTTGGATTTCTTCGAGTGCGTTTAGAGCATTTAAGGAATTTCCGCCGTTATTAGCATGGAGAAAATTTTGATTATTTAAAACTTTAACTAAACTAATCATCGTTGCTTCTGATTTGATTTCTCCCAGTGCAGATGCGGCACTCCTACGTACAAATGAATCTTCATCTTCGAGAAGTTGAATTAAACCGGGAATTGCCGCTTCGGATTTGATTTCTCCCAGTGCAGATGCGGCACTATCACGTACAAATGAATCTTCATCTTCGAGAAGTTGAATTAAACCGGGAATTGCCGCTTCGGATTTGATTTCTCCCAGTGCAGATGCGGCACTTTTACGTACAAATGAATCTTCATGTTCGAGAAGTTTAATTAAACCGGGAATTGCCGCTTCGGATTTGATTTCTCCCAGTGCAGATGCGGCACTATCACGTACAAATGAATCTTCATGTTCGAGAAGTTTAATTAAACCGGGAATTGCCGCTTCGGATTTGATTTCTCCCAGTGCAGATGCGGCACTCCTACGTACAAATGAATCTTCATGTTCGAGAAGTTTAATTAAACCGGGAATTGCCGCTTCGGATTTGATTTCTCCCAGTGCAGATGCGGCACTCCTACGTACAAATGAATCTTCATGTTCGAGAAGTTGAATTAAACCGGGAATTGCCGCTTCGGATTTGATTTCTCCCAGTGCAGATGCGGCACTCCTACGTACAGATGAATCTTCATCTTCGAGAAGTTGAATTAAACCGGGAATTGCTGCTGATGATTTTGTTTTATATAAAAGTCCAATTGTTAATAAAAGAGGAATGCCTAAGCTTTCAATTAAACCAATAGTCTTATACTGCGACTCTAACTTAACTTCCCCCGCTAACCTTGCCCCCAATTGCCAATCAACCTGCAAAGCTAATCCCACAACACGCAGCGCCAAACCTTCATTGTCTAACAAACCCAACATCAACACTGCGGGTTCTGTCCATTTCAAATAATTTAAATAATCCCATTGCAACTCATCATCACTCAGCTTTCCTACTTCTTGCAAAAACCTTTCTGCGGCGTAATATTCTTGAATTAATTGATGGCGAAATTCGATTTTATTTTCTGCCCCAATTTGGATTAAATGATGTTTGAGTAAATCATTCAACCAAGAAATGGCACAATCTGCGGCACAATTAACTTTACCTTCCAGATATTCTGTGAATATTTCCTCCGCTTGCTGTCGGGGTATGGCAACGAGAAATTCGGTTTTGCCATCAAGTTTGTGAGATTCTTCGCTGCACTTCGTTCCGCTCAGAATGACAGAATGGGGAGCATTCTTAAGCCCCTCTGTGTCGGAGAGGGGTTTGGGGAGAGGTCTTTTCTGCTTCTTCCAACAATAACCGCACCAAAGCAGTTGATTTTCCTGAACCCGGACGACCAGTTAAAAGTACGTGTTCCGGTGCATATTTCCGCAATCCTTCCAGAACATTGAAAACTTCCCTTTCTTCCCTTGCTTCTACAACTTGTTCTCTCTCTGGTTTAAATGCGATCGCCTGTAAATCTAACAATAGGGATTTTCTCACCTTTTGGTCATACTTATTACCCACAACATTCGTTAGCGTGTAAGTATCCCACCATTGAGCGTATTTCTCGCAGATTGATTCTAGATATGCCTTCCAGTCAACCACTTCCGCTCCTCAGACATTAGAAGGACTTAAAAAATGCTATAGCGTTGCCAGCATATATTTGAGATATTAACGTAACAAAAAGAAAATCAACGGCTTAACCATTGCTCATAATGAAGGCGATCGCATGTTTTTTGTATGTAATGCGATCGCACAAATCCCAACATCACAAATGCGATGGTCGTTCGCGTAGCGTCTCAAAGAGAAGACCACTCCTGCGGAGTATTGCACTCTCCCATCAACCCTTTTTCTACTTCTTTATATGCAAATGGAAAAACACAAAGTTAGTGTAAGGCTTCTTGCGCCAACGCTACCGCACCCCAAAGCGGTGCATCATCAGCCAGCGAATATTTTCCCATCCAGATACATGATGAGATAGTCGCACCGTTCCTGTAGTTGCGTCAACTTGTCCCCCAAAGCTGACACCAATAGCAGCTGGTTTAGCTTCTTGTAAAAGGGAATAAATAAGCGATCGCATAATTTCTAAATCAGTGCTAGCATTCGCATTCTCTGGTGACAGGCAACGTTCATAACGCAACCATTGCCGAGAACCCAGATTTGCGATCGCCGCTGCCAGTTTAGTTCCACCAAAATCGAGCGCTAAAATTAATGTCACAGTCTTTTACGCTCCTCCCATACCATCACTCTCAAGAAAGATGTTTGTTATCTAGATATGACAAACACTAAAGTAAATAGTGTTTTTTAGCAACTTATGACTTCTGATAAACCCAAACCATTCTTCGATGTGGCTAGCGCCAAAGTACCCCCTCGCTCTATCAATTTAGATAAAGAGGTAGATCCAATTGAAGCCGACGAAGTGAGTGAACAAAGCGAGAAAGATCCAAGCCTTGACGATTTAATTCATGAGCAAGAAAACCCCGAAAATCTTGGAGAGCATCAAATCATAACAGCACATATTCCGGGAGGGGGTATCATAGCATCTCAAAATCAATAATTTTCACTTATTGAATCACTTCTCTTTGAGTCAAGTACTTGCTCAATAAACTGTTGCAAACGTTCATAATGAGTTCCTTGCCAATAAATTTGAGCGCAATTTTGGCAACGATGAAACTCATGATTTTGCGATTCTCCTGCGGAGACGCTGCGCGAACGCACAGTTTCTGGTAATTCATTAATTACAGATTCCTTCGCCACGGGTGTTAACAACCCATTGCAGCGTAAACATCTTTCAAAAGGCGATACTACTTTAAATAAGTCGAAGCGTTGCAATACTTCGACAATTTGCTGTTGAGGATTAGTGCTTCTGACATAATATCCGTGTGTGACCAAACTCCGCATCAATAAACCCTTATCACGAGTTAAGAGAATGCGTGATTGGCTGCTAGAAATCTTGGCTAATTCTTGATCGTCATAGTCATTGCGGTATAAAGTGTCAAAACCTAATAGCCGCAAAGATGTCGCCAGCTTCCCTAAATGAATATCTAAAACAAAGCGGATGACACTCAGCGGTTTAGGTCTAATAGAGACCGTTGGTGTAATATCAAATTTAGCCGAAATTGGATAGACGTTGATAGTGTCTCCATCCTGAACAATGTAAGAAAAATCAACAAACTTAGCATTAACTTCAATACAATCAACTTCAGTATGAGGCACACCTAAAGCCTCAATCATGTCTTTTATTGAAGCTCTCTCACCAAAAGAATGAGCTATTATTACTTGCTTTTTATAGCGTGGTAAAAAATCATTCAATTCTGCATGAAAGCAGAAAGAGGCAACAGCCATACCTACAAATCACGTCTATTTTCTCCATCATACTAGCGACTGGCTCTGCCGTTGGGGGACTAGGGACTGGTGAGTCCAGCACAATTAATTTTCCTGGTTTCACTAGCCCAGGTGACTGGCTCTCCCGTTGTGGGACTGCGTAAGAGATACAGGAGTATACTCTTTTCAACGTTTCGCAAGAAGTGCATTCATTGCTCTGAACAACATGTTATTTTTGAGAAAATTTATCTATTATATAGATAGGAGTAATGGTTACTTTTGTAACTTTTTTACGCTATAAAAAAGCATAAAACCTTGATTTGACAGGCTTTTGGGGATTTGTAAGCCAAGCAAAAATCATAAATGTTATCCAATACTTGCTTTTATTATTGACTTCAGTTACAGTCAAGTCAGATCCCCGCCTGAAACTTTTGCTGTAATCTGGGGGTGAGATGCCAACGAGTTAAACCAACGCGATTTATTTTTTTTATATTTTATTGAGAATATTTGGCAATATGTTCTTACTAAAGAAAATATTAAAACCATATAGTCTTGAAGAATTGTTAAAGAATTCCGGAGCAAGAAAAGCAGTATTTTTTTGCGAAAACTTTACAAATATTTTCAATTTCTATCAGTTAAAGTACCGAGAGCAGCGCTTGGGATTAGATAAAAAATTTGGGGATGAAAGTGTAAATAACAATTTCATTGAGTTGTCTAAAAAAGGTGATTGGAATTACGCGATCGCTCTTAATCAACTAAGCGTTCATTTAACTTTACAAGCATCTTGGCAAATTGGTATTGACTTTTTAGCAAAGCTAATTAAGCATTTTATTTTATTAGCGTGGCGTAAGAATATACCTTTAGGTGTAGAGACAAATGTTGTAGTAAATTATATTCATAGATTAAGAGAAAATTTAAATAAAAGCGTTGTTTTTAGAATTGTTTGTGATAATTATCACAAATCTCTCGATAGCTTCAGTAAGCTGAAAGCTAGATACTGTCTGGATTATCAGGCTAAGTTGAATATATTTTGCTTCGGCAGTGTAACAAAGTTTATATCAAACTTTCTGCCATTAAAAATTCCGGAACTGCCAGATAGCATTGTGTAGAAAATAAACATTGCAGTTTGTGAAAATATCTATTAAATGTATGCCTAGCTCTTTTGGAGAAAATATCTTCAAAAAAGAGACATTTCCTAGAAATGATGTTATAAAGTTGCTACCAGGTTTGAGGTGCGGAATATATATCTTTCCTTCATTGTCTTGCTTGGTATCAAAGGCAGCAGTTTCCTTTTGATGAGCAGTGAAAAAGATTATTAATAGGAAGATTTGGTAGTGAAAATTGCAATTTTATAAAGACAAAACTTATCTATAAAATACACAACTCAGTACAGGTAGATGACTCATTTATTTTGTTCCGACCATTCAAAAGAAGTAGGAGAGGATGTTATTGGTAGCGCCACCAACTGCCAAACTTATGTTTTAATAGAGTGTCCTCCCCCTTGGCATTCCGAAGCCTTGAATTCCAGATGGGTGCCAAATAGTCTAAAAGTTTTAGTAGAAGAGGTGAAGCGGACTAAGCAGTCGATAAGATTTCTCTTGATTGCTAATAATGAATCACACAAAATAGACCACACTACTTTGTTGATTTATCATCAACAAGAAGGTCTTGCCAATGGATATCGCAAACAAGAGTTTAAACTGCCAAATATTGAGCAAGCAGCACCTACTATCAGAAAATGGTTATCGGGTAGAACTCTTGACTATGAAGTAAAAACAAGTGCAACCAGAGATATTTTAGTGTGTACGCACGGTAGCCATGATATGTGTTGTGCTAGATATGGCAATCCGTTTTACTATCATGCAGACGCTACTATTTCTGGTTTAGGTTTGGATGACGTGCGGATTTGGAAATCAAGCCACTTTGGTGGACATAGATTTGCACCAACAGCTATAGACTTACCAGAAGGAAGATATTACGGTGCGCTAGATCAAGAGTCATTCAAGTCGATTTTGACGCGGAGTGGCGATATTAATTGCTTAAATAAAGTCTATCGAGGCTGGGGAATTTTGCCACCTGCCATCCAAGTTATGGAAAGAGAACTAATTCTTCGCCACGGATGGGATTGGTTTAACTACAAAGTGGCAGGCAAAATCATTAAGCAAAGCTTAGATAATTGTACGATTGAAGCAGAGCTAAATTTTGAAAAACCGTCTGGTTGTCTCTACACTTATCAGGCTCGACTTGTCAAAGACGAAATTAAAAGTAAGGAGATGAAGAGTTCTTGCAATGCTACGAAAAAGTCAGCGTTTACCAAATATGCTGTAACTAGCCTCAATCTTGTTGCTAGTAAGGTTCCAGCTTATTGTGCCTTACGAAGCAGGTAATGTATAGTCCAAGGGTTTTCATCTACCACAAATTATCAGAGCTTGTAAATTAAATTACTAGTTCGTCTAATTAATATTAAAATTTTTGCATTTAACGTAGTAAGCGCTTTAGCACTTACTACGAATAGGTAATTAAGTAGTCCCTAACATTTGTAAGTTGTGCAAAGTGGCATAAAGTCCTTGTTGTTGCAGCAACTCTTCATGACTTCCCTGTTCTATTAATTCTCCTCGCTTCAATACAAAAATTCGATCTACATTGCGAATCGTAGACAGACGGTGAGCAATAATAATCGCAGTACGTTCAAGTAAAAGCTGATTTAATGCTTGTTGAATTAAAGCTTCTGTGCCTACATCTAAACTAGCGGTTGCTTCATCTAGTACCAAAATTTGCGGATTGCGAATTGCTGCTCGTGCAAAGGCTAAAAGTTGCTTTTGTCCGCTCGATAGATTTGTACCTCTCTCCCTAAGCTGGGTATCATAACCTTGGGGGAGATTTTCAATAAATTCGTCAATGTTTGTTTTTTGTGCTGCTTGTTGAATTTGCTCAAAGGTGTAGCTGTCTCCTAAAGTGATATTGCTTTTAACATCACCTGCAAACAAAAAGCCTTCTTGCAAAATTACTGCCATGTACCGTCGCAGTTCTGCTTGAGGTACTTCGCGAATATCTACACCATCTATTAAAATGCGTCCTTTGCTGGGTTCGTAGAGACGACACAAAAGACGGATAATCGAACTTTTACCCGCACCGGTGGGACCAACTAATGCTATTTTCTCACCTGGATGAATGGTAAAGTCTAAGTCTTTAATGACATATTCATCGTCTTTATAAGCAAACCAAACGTGTTCAAAGCGGATTTCTCCTCTTGCAGACTTACCATTTGCTGTTTGAGGATTTAAGTTATCTACGATATCGTCGATATAGCCGAATTCTGAATCTAAAAACGAGTATCGCGGATTGGTGCGATCGCGTATTTCTATCGGTTCATCTAAAATATCGCTAACCCGCTCAATCGCAGTAAAACCAGCTTGAATTGTTGTGAATTTTTCCGCAAATTGCCGCAAAGGATCGAACAATCGCTGGGCATACAAAATAAATGCAGATAATGTCCCAAAAGTCAACTGTTTATTTAGTAACAACAAACCGCCTAGCGATAAAACAGCTGCGATCGCTACTAAAGAAATCCATTCCAATGTAGCGGAAACTGCTGAATCAAAAAAGATGGTTTGATCGACTTCCTTGACGTAATCTTGGTTTGTATTGCGAAACAATTGGGCGTTAAATTTTTCCCGCCGGAATAACTGTACTACATTAATGCCGGTAATATTTTCTTGCAGTTGGGAATTAAGAACAGAAAGTTCTTCCCGCACTTTATAATTAGCTTTACGAAACTGTTGCTGAAAGAAAATAATTAACCAGGTGATTGGTACCAGCATCAACAGCAGTAACAAAGCCAGTTCCCACTGAATAGAAAACATAAAACTGAGAATCACCAGCATGGAAAACATATCTGAGACAATGCCGATCGCCCCAGTCGAAAAGACATCGCCTAACACTTCCACATCGCTGGTGAGTCTGGTAATTAATTTACCAACAGGTGTCCGGTCAAAAAAACGTACCGCCAAAGATGTAACATGATCGAATAAATCCCGGCGAATTTCGGCGGTGATTTCTTGTCCGAGCTTCTGTACCAGATAACCCTGAAAACCTGTAAATATCAGGTTGATGCTCACCGTTAAGAGCAACAATGCTTCAATGATATTTAGCCCTTGCATTAAAGGGCGATTTCGGAAAAACTCGTAAGTGCTTGGTTCCGAGCGAATTAGGGATATGGCTTGTCCAATTAGCAAAGGTTGTATCGCACCGGCGACAGCGATCGGCACGAGTAACAACATCGAAAGCCCTAGGAGTCGTCCACGTTTTCGCGCATAGGGTACTAAACGCAAAAATAACCGCCAGTCATTTTCACGCCGACGGTTCCCTGTATAAGATTTTTTTAGCGGTTTGGTATTGCTCATAGTTAGAGCATTATATAAATTTTTACAATCAGAGAAAGAAACTTTATTAATCTAGCGTTAATAATCATACCGCGACACCATGCCAGAGATTGAAACTGTACAGCTAAAATTTAGACACTTCACCGCAGAGGATTTTGACGATTTATTTCGTCTTTACACTGATCCAGAAGTTATGAAGTATCTTTCGCCTAGAACCAAAGAACAAACTCAGGCAAGCTTATCTAAAGATATCCAACACTGGCAAGAACACAACTTCGGGATGTGGGCAGTAATCGATAAACAAAGCAGTAAAATAATTGGTCGTTGTGGATTGGGTTTTTTAGACAATACCTCTGAAGTTGAACTTGGTTATGTGTTCGATAAATCCTACTGGAATATGGGATTGGCAACAGAACCATCAAAAGCGACTTTGAAATATGGCTTTGAGGAAGTAAAGTTAGAGCGGATAGTAGCGATCGCTAAACCGGAAAATATCGCTTCTGTGTGCGTGATTGAGAAAGTCGGTATGAAGTACGAAAAAAATGCTCATCACTACGGCGTAGATGTAATATATTATGCTGTTTCTCGTGGGGAATGGCAATCAGATAAATTCAGTACTGAATGCTGAGTGATAAGAATTTGTGAATTTGATATGCTCCCGCTATACCATAGGACTTACGCAAGTGTCATATTTTTTTCGCAAAAATTGTCCCTAGTCACGCATTCACGCATTCCAAAAACCTTGACTTTTGACTGTTGACTGTTGACTCTTGACATGAAGATATGTGCCAGTTGCGTAAGTCCTGTACCAGTTGCGGTTAGCGGTGAGAGTTGTCATGCCCAAGTTATTGAAAATAATTTCCGGAAAGAACCTTATGTAAGCTGTGCAATAATTCCTTGACAGTGTAAGGCTTCGACAAAAATGTTTTGACATGAATGTTAGTCAATGCTGCCAACTTACTACTGGGGGTAAGTCCGCTGGTAGCAATAACTTTTACCTGTGGATTGATTTTTTGCAAGGTACGGATAGTAGTGAAACCATCCAGTACAGGTAGCATCATATCGATAAGTACTGCACTAATTTCGTTTTGATGTTCGACGTATAAAGCGATCGCCTCAATTCCATCACTTGCAATTAGAGTTTTGTAGTTGTGAATTGTCAACGAGGTTTTAATGGTGTCTTGAATAAACGTTTCGTCATCTACAACCAAAATCAATTCTCCACTTCCATTTAGAGGTGTCAAATCTTCTTCAGTTTGTATTTCCATTTCCTGCACTGCGGGTAAATACACCTGAAAGCGGGTGCCACTTCCCACCTGACTATATACATTCACAAAACCACCGTGGCTTTTGATAATGCCAATCGCTGTAGAAAGTCCCAACCCGGTGCCTTTGCCTAGTTCTTTTGTTGTGAAAAAAGGCTCAAAAATTCTATCTATTATTTCTTTAGGAATGCCAATTCCAGTATCCGTAACTGTAATCACAGTGTATGGTCCGCTTTTGGCTTCCAGATTCATCCGGCTATAATTTTCATCAATAAACAGATTTTCCGCAGAGATACTTAAAGTACCACCATCGGGCATAGCATCGCGGGCATTGACGCAAAGATTCATCAGCACTTGATGTAGTTGTGTACTATCTCCATAAACTGTCCACAGGTTTTGCGATACATCAATGGAGAGTTCCATAGATTTGGGAAACGTCTCTTTAATAATTTTGGCAACTTCTCGAATCAGATGCCTGGGTTGCAAAGTCATGCGCTTGCCTTCGACACCACGTGCAAACGACAGAACTTGTTTAACTAGATCGGCTCCGCGTTTGGCGCTATCTTCTAATATGGTCAGCAGGCGATCGTCTTCTTCGTAAACATTGGGAAATTTCAGTGGTAGCAGTTGAGCTACTGCCAAAATCGGTGTCAGGATATTGTTCAGATCGTGGGCAATACCGCTTGCCAGAGTGCCAATACTTTCCAAGCGTTGAGCGCGAAACAATTGCCCTTGCAGTTGTTTTTTTTCGGTAATATCTGTATCAACAGTAAGAATTGATTTGGGCTTTCCGGTTTCATCGCAAACCAGAGTCCAGCGACTTTCAACTAAAATTTCTTTGCCAGCTTTACTAACTTTAGATAGTTCACCCTGCCATTTACCTTGAGCGACAACTGTAAAAATAGCTGCTTCGATTTCCGGAGGACTTTCATTATATAAAAGTTCGGTGACAATCTTTCCCACAGCTTCTTCTGCCTGCCAGCCATAAAGATATTCTGCGCTTTTGTTCCAAAATAGAATACGGTTGTCTAAATCTCGAACAAAAATTGCGTCTGTTGTAATGTCAAGCAATGCCGCTTGTTCACGGATTGTCTCTTCGGCAACTTGGCGTTGGCGCAGTGCGGTTTGGCGTTCGCTAATATCAATACTGGCACCGGTGACTCCTATCACCTGTTGCGACTCATTCCGTAATGGCTCTATGGTTAAGTCGTAATATCGAGTTTCTTTTTCAGTTGTTGTAGATACTTCTTCTCTAGTTCCTATACCACTAGCGAGTACACGACGTTTAATCGCGGTTAAACGTTGGGCATCTTCTTCTAAAATAATATCCGAGTCTTGCTTGCCTAAAATATTTTCAACAGTCCATCCCATTGGGGGATTATAAACCCAGGTATAGCGTAAGTCCCTGTCCTGGTTGAAAACAAAGATAGGAGAGTTTTTTAAAGCAACCCGAAATCGTTCCTCACTCTGCCGCAGTGCTACCTCTGCTCGTTGACGCTCAATAGCATAGCGCATAGAACGTACTAGCAAGTCGCCACTCACCTGTCCTTTGACTAAATAATCCTGTGCTCCCTGTTGTACAGCTGTGGTTGCTAAGGTTTCATCATCTAAACCTGTTATCACGATAATCGGAATAGCGGGAACCTGACGATGAATTTTGACAAAGGTTTCTAGCCCTTGACTATCTGGCAAGGATAAGTCTAGCAAAATGACATCAAAGCTTTCTTTTTCTAGACAATTTAACGCTTCCTCAATGCACTCAACTGCTTTTAAGTTGATCTCACTAGAGGTGACATCTAATAAAAATTCCTGCAACAACAGGACATCACCAGGGTTGTCTTCAACCAACAGAACGAGAATAGGTTGATCTGCCATATTATTTACTCCGACGGCAGTTTGACGATGTTAAACCAAAAGTTTTCTATCGACTGTATAATTTTAACGAATTGATCGAAATCAACTGGTTTACTGATGTAACAGTTAGCACAAAGGTTATAAGCTTTCAGGATATCTTCTTCCGCTTGAGAGGTTGTCAAAACGACCACAGGAATTCGTTTGAGAGTTTCGTCAGCTTTAATTTCTGCAAGTACCTCCCGCCCATCTTTTTTAGGCAAGTTAAAATCCAGCAATATTATATCTGGATGTGGCATCGTAATATATCTTCCTACTTTCCGTAAAAATGCCATTGCCTCAACACCATCCTCGACCACATTTAAGTGAACAGAGATTTTGCTCTCTTCAAGAGCTATCTTGGTGAGTTCGGCATCCCCAGGATTGTCTTCTACTAGCAAAACCTCTATGGGCATAATCGTTGCTTTAATAATTACGATCGCTTGTCTGTGGTATCTGGAATTGTAAAGTAGAAAATTGAACCTTTGTTCAATTCTGACTCAATCCAGATACTTCCGCCGTGGCGTTCTATGATTTTCTTACAAATTGCTAGTCCAATACCTGTACCCTGATACTTACTTCTGCCGTGCAAGCGCTGAAATATTATAAAGATGCGCTCGCTATACTGCTTTTCAATGCCAATGCCATTATCGCGTACTGAAAACAGCCATTCGTTTTCTGATTTCCTTTCTACCCCAATATGAATTTGCAGCGGAATTTCCCTACGGAATTTGATCGCATTACTGATCAGGTTTTGAAATACCTGATTTAATTGGCTAGCATCAGCTTTTACTTCAGGTAAAGGATCATGAGTTATAATTGCGCCACTTTCCTCAATAGCAATTTTGAGATTAGCGATCGCCAGTTGTAAGATACTATTACAATCAACACTCACCAAGGCTTGTCCGCGAGTGTTGACACGCGAAAAGTTCAGCAGATCGTTAATTAGTGTCTGCATCCTTATTGCCCCATCTACAGCATAGTCGATAAACTGATCTGCTTTCGCATCAAGTGAGCCTTGATATCTTCGCTGTAGCAGTTGTAAATAACTCGTCACCATCCGCAACGGTTCTTGCAAATCATGAGAAGCGACGTAAGCAAACTGTTCCAGTTCGCTGTTAGAACGAGCCAATTCTTCGCGTTGACGGGTTTCTTGTTCCAACAACTGCGCTTGAGCCAAGGCAATACCAATTTGGTTTGCTAACTGTTGCAACAACTCGATTTCTGGATTACTCCATTGTCGTTCTGCGTCGCACTGATGGGCAATTAGCAACCCCCAAAGATTTTCTCTAAGTAGAATTGGCACTACAAGGTTTGCTTTTACGCCATATTTTAGGAGAAATTCTTTATGGCAAGGTTGGATGTTCGCTTTTGTAATATCGGCGATCGCACCCACTCTTCCCTGACGATACGCTTGTTGATATTTTTCTGGAAAGCAGGTATCGGAGGTGTTTTGCCCCAAAACCGGGGGATAATCAGGCTCTACTGCCTCTTGCACCACAGTTCCCGATCCATCAGTCCACAGACGATAGATAACAACGCGATTGGCGTTTAGTAGCTTTTGGACTTCAGTGACAGTAGTTTGGAGAATTTCCTCCAGTTGTAAAGATTGACGAATTTTCAGACTGATTTCGCCAAAAAGTTGCGATCGCTGATTTTGATGCTTTAATTTTTCTTCAGCTAACTTGCGATCGTTAATATCACTATGGGAACCGACCATTCGCACTACATCGCCTGTTTCATCCCAAAGTGCCTGACCTCGATCTAAAATCCATTTATAAGTGCTGTCTTTACACTGCATCCGATACTCGGCAATATAAAACGGGGTTCTCTGGGCAAAGTGCTTTTGAACAGCTTCAAGTACCCAACCCAAATCATCAGGATGAACTCGTTGTTTCCATTCATCTATATGGTTAGCAATTTCGTGTTCTTCATACCCCAACATTTCTCGCCAACGAGGTGAGAAGAATACTTCATTGGTTCTAAGGTCCCAGTCCCAAATGCCATCATTATTACCACGCAGCGCTAATTGCCAGCGCTGTTCACTTTCTTGCAGGGCAATTTCTGCTTGTTTTCGCTCATTAACGTCCTCAAAGTATACTGATAGACCTTCAGAGGCAGGATAAACATGGACTTCAAACCAGGTATCTAACGGTGGGTAAAAAACTTCAAAGGAGACACTCACCTGCTGGGCTACCGCATTGCGATATTCCTGCTCAAAGATGGAACCAACTGCTTCGGGAAACTCATCCCATATGCACTTACCAAGCAGTTCTGAGCGCTTTCTGCGTAAAAGCGGTTCTGCTTGTTGGTTCATGTAAATAAAACGCCACTCGTTATCTAGGGTATAAAAGCCATCAGTAATACTCTCTAGAATATTAATGCTTTGGTTACGAGCAGCTTCTGCCTCTGCCCGTGCTGCCTGCTCTTGCATCAAAAGTCTTTGACGTTCTTCTTCTGCTTGTTTGCGAGAGGTGATGTCAAGTGTGACACCAATCATCCGCGCCGGACTACCATCAGCTTCGTAGATCGTCTGACCTCGTGCTAATAGCCAGTGAACACTATTATCGAGCCAGATATTTCGATACTCTGCTTCATAATCTTTGTGTTGCTCCAAAGCTTGTTGTATCTGCTCTTGCCTGTAAGCGCGATCGTCAGGATGGATGCGTTCTTCCAAGGCACTGTAAGAAAGCTCAAATTCGGGTGGCAAACCAAAGTTTACTTTGCATTGATTAGATGCCGATAACTCGTTTGTTTGCAAATTTAGCTCCCAAGAACCGAGTTTAGCCGCTTGCAATGCGATTTTCAGCCGTTGTTCGCTCTCGCGCAAGGATGCTTCAGTTTGCTTGCGTTCAGTAATATCGCGTGTGACTGACAATAAAGCAATGATTTCCTCATTAGCATCGCGAAGGGGGGCAGCGTTAGTTTCTAACCAGCGACGGTTGCCCTTAAATCCAATAATTTCAAACTCTAAAATTTCTGTTTCACCTTGAAAAACCCTCTCGGTCAAATTTACAAAAGCTTGACGATGTTCAGCTGCGACTATCGGATAAATGCAGCGTCCCTGTACCTGATTGAGGGAATCAGCCTCTATCATCGCCAGTCCAGCCGGGTTCATGTCAAGCAATGTGCCATCCTTGGCAAGTAATTTTACGCACTCCGGTTCTGACTGAATAATTGTGCGGAGAAGATTTTCGCTGTGTGCCAGTTTTTGTTCAGTACGCTTGAGTTCTTGGGCAAAACGGCACACCTGAGTTAAATTACGCCTTAGCTCCAGTTGATCGATAACTTGGCGACTCAGTGCCTTAAGCGCTTCCACTTGTTTTTCGCTAAGTTCCCGTGGTTCGCGATCAATTACGCACAGGGTTCCGACCATATCTCCCCTAGGGGTAATCAGGGGAACACCTGCATAAAAGCGCACATTGGGATAGCCTGTCACTACCAAATTATTTGCAAACTGTTCATCAGCCAATGTATCCGGAATTAGCACTAGTTCACGTCGCTCTTGGCAAAGATAAGATAAGCCAACACTACGCGGCATTTCTCTACAATCCAAACCTAGTTTTGCCTTAAACCACTGACGATTTTCGTCGATGAAATTGACTAAAACTATGGGAGCATTACAAATAAAGGCAGCCAACTGTGCGATATTGTCGTAGGCTTCTTCTGGTTCAGTGTCAAGAATTTGATATTCCCGAAGACCTTCTAGCCTCGCCATTTCGTTGTTATCTAAAGCTTTCATTATTAATTTTTTTAGTAATAACTAAATAATCTTTTTTCTTTTTAGCTTTTTAGGGTATTACAAAAAGGCTGAAGTATGAAATGAATAAATCCGTATAACCAGCCTTTCAAAGATTTGTCATTGGTGCTTTATTTACACCGTGGCGTAGTAGCTTGTTTTTATTATTTTCAACAGACAGTTTTTTTCGCTCTTACCTTTGAGTTTGTTTTTCTACTACCCTATCACCCACACTAACGAAGATGCATGTTTGTCAAAAAACTACATCTATCTAAGAGAGGATAAAGGGTAGATGAAATAATATTTTAAACTGTTGTAGACATCTGCGAGTCTCCTGATGGCGATCGCTTCGCAGAACGCATATCCTCAACCAAGTTGTGCAAATTACCTGTGTTAAGGCGATAACTTAGCGGATGAGCAATTAATCGTGCTGTGCTTTCATACAATGTAGCAATTTCAATCAAACCATTTTCGCGCAATGTCCGTCCTGAAGAAACCAAATCAACGATCGCTTCTGACATTCCCGTAATTGGTCCCAATTCCACTGAACCATACAGCGGGACAATTTCAACAGGTAAGTCCAAACTGTGGAAATATTCACGAGCGCAATTCACATATTTTGATGCTACTCTACCATCAGCAGGTAATTCCAACGCCGAACGGTAAGGACTCGATGCTTTCACCGCCACAGACATGCGACAATAGCCAAACTCCAAATCTACCAAGTGAGCAACTTGCGGCTTTTTCTCTCGCAGTACGTCGTAACCTACAATACCCAGTTGCGCCTGACCATATTCTACATAAACAGGTACATCTTGCGCCCTTACCAGCAGAGCTTTTGCTTTACCCGTAGTGTCAGGAATCTGAAGTTGGCGAGTTCCTGAATCTAAAAAAGCACTAAAATCTAATCCGACAGATTGTAACAAATGGATGCTATTTTTGAGTAGTTCCCCTTTTGGCAAAGCAACAGTAAGCATTTTTTTTGGTATAAACATGCGATTCATCACTATTGAGAATATCTCTATTGCTTACCAAAAATTCGCCCTTAAGAGTATAAAAGCCACTTGGCTTAAAGATGCGTGGATGAAATACGCTTCGGGTGCGGTTTTAACTACGGTAATATAATCGTGATATTATATCTATCGAACCCGTAAGGGTAGATGCGCGGCTTCGGGTAAATTCGTTTGAATTTCTGTGAAGCAAGAATCCTCGTATTTTTCAATCGGGGAGTGTCGATAAAAGCATCATGAGAATTTTATTGGTTGATGATGAAGTTGAGCTAACTGATCCCTTAAGTCGCGTGTTAACTCGCGAGGGTTACAGTGTGGATGCGGTTTATGATGGGACAAATGGTAGCCAACTTGCCGAAGCTGGTAATTATGACTTACTAATTTTAGATTGGATGCTGCCGGGAAAAACCGGATTAGAAATTTGTCAAGAATTACGACGTAGTAGCAAAACTACACCCGTGCTCTTTCTTACGGCTAAAGATACTTTAGATGACAGAGTAGAAGGTTTAGATGCTGGTGCGGATGACTATTTGGTTAAACCGTTTGAATTGCGGGAATTACTAGCGCGAGTGCGTGCTTTGTTGCGTCGTTCTGGTGCGGAAGCGCAAACCACCACAGCCAAGCTGACTGTAGCTGATTTAGAACTCGATAGCGAAAACCAAGTAGCCTTTCGCCCAGGACGGATAATAGAACTATCTGAAAAAGAAAGTCAACTGTTGCAATATTTCATGGAAAATACTGGACAGTTGCTGACTCACGGGCAAATTATGCAGCATTTGTGGTCAGATGATGAACAACCAAGCAGCAATGTGATAGCAGCATTAATTCGCTTATTGCGTCGCAAGATTGAAGTACCTGGTGAAACGCAATTAATTCACACTGTTTACGGTAAAGGTTATCGCTTTGGAATTGGTAATGGTTAGTGGTTGGTTGATAGTGGAATAAGCGATCGCGCTCCCTTACTCTGAGAATAACAAAACAGGTTACAAAAAAAAGCGATCACCATGAACAACACCGCTTTAGATGTATTACAATAGTAGTATTATAAATACATCACAACAGAGAGGCAAAAAATGAATCACCTGGACTTCTAAAACCGGACTTGACGAACCCAGCCAATGGCATTCATGCTATAAATCTTATCGTTTACAAAATAGCTGAAGTTCTTCAAGCGTCCGGATATCCACAAGCAACTATTTGGCGTTCTTCTCCCATCACCACAGTCGCCAATAATTTCGACAAGCTTTATATACCTGCTGAAAGTTTGTCTCGTTCCCCAAAATACACGCGCTACCTCAGCGATGGTAGGCTGTTAAGAACTCACACCAGCGCAATAATGCCAGAGTTACTTCCCCATTTAAAAGGGGAGCAACTGATTATACACCCAGGTATTTGTTATCGCCGGGACGTGGTGGATAAGCGCCATGTGGGTGAACCGCATCAAATGGATGTGTGGTTAATCAACCCGTGTAACGTCTCTAAAGTTAAATTAATCGAAAGCATTCTTTATGCAGTTCTTCCGGGTGTAACTTACCGCTTAAATGAAACCGCGCACCCCTACACTCGCAACGGTGTAGAAATTGAGGTGTTAGTTAATGGTAACTGGCTAGAAGTCGGAGAATGTGGAGAAATTCACTCAGGTTTACTGCAACATGGTTACAGCGGTTTAGCATCAGGTTGGGGATTAGATCGTTTGGCGATGTTAATAAAAGGGATAGATGACATTCGCTTACTGCGAAGCACCCATCCCCAAATTGCTGACCAAATGACGAACCTGGAACCCTATTGTCTAGTGTCCAATCAACCCACTATCAACCGAGATATGTCAATTGTCACCGGGAGAGATACTGAATTAGAAGACATCTGCGAAAAAATAGTTGAGGTGTTGGGTAATGATGCTGAATTATTAGAGTCAGTGGAAATATTAAGCGAAACTCACTATCAACAACTTCCAGAAAAAGCGATTCTACGCTTGGGTATCCAACTCCATCAGAAGAATGTCCTGGTGCGGATGACTCTGCGAAGTTTGCATTCGTCAATTACTAATCAAAAAGCTAATATATTACGCGATTTGGTTTATCAGCGAATTCATCAGGGTGAATAAAAAAAGTGGGCAGTTCTCTCGTTCCCAGGTTCTACCTGGGAATGCCTACAAGGAGGCTCTGCCTCCGTGTATGCTAGTAGTCTGTCAAACTCATTTTGACGGTTAGAGAGACGCGATAAATCGCCGTCTCTACAGAAAATCTATCCGTCAATTAGTCCTTAACGCACTACTAGAGGCAGAACCTCTAAGAATCCGTTCCCTGGAACCTGGGAACGAGTGAAACTCCTAATTGTTAACTATCTCCACTCCTCGCATCGCCAAAAGCGCTGTCCCATAAGCAGCTTCGGTATTATCAGAACGCATTACCGGAACCTGTAAATACCGTTTCCTAATCGCTGTCCAAGTATCATTTGCAGAACCACCCCCCGCAGTATAAACACGGCTTAATTTATCTGCCCCAAGCTGCTGTAATAATTCATACCCCCGCGCCTCTATCCGTGCCATACTTTGCAACAAGCCGTGTAAAAATTCCACAGGATTATCTGGACGCGGTTCTAATCGCGGTTGTAAATTGGGGTCATTAATCGGAAAGCGATCGCCTGGTTTCAACAAGGGATAATAATCCAACTCGCTTGCTTCTTCTAAATCAATTTCACGACTGTATTTTTCTAACTCAGCATCCGTAAAAAATTGCCGCAACACCGCACCCCCAGTATTGGAAGCACCCCCAGTTAACCACAAATCGCCTAAACGATGGCTGTAAATCCCATACCTTGCATCCTCAACGCGAGTACGACTCAACAGCTTTAACACCAGTGTCGAACCCAAAGAAGTCACCGCTTCACCTGGTAATTTTGCACCACTGGCGATAAAAGCCGCAATACTATCTGTTGTACCAGCACACACTAAGCAATATGAAGGCAAGCCGAATTTAGCCGCAATTTCTGGAAGTAATTGAGCGATCGCACTTCCGGGAGTTACCACTTTAGGTAGATGAATTGGTATTTGCAGTTCTTCTAGCCATTCTGGGTATCGCAAATTTTCCACGTCATAACCCAACTTCAAAGCGTTGTGGTAATCGCTTACACCCAATTCCCCATGCAAGAGAAACGCCAGCCAATCTGCTTGATGCATAAAATATCTTGCTTCGGCGAAAGATGGTTGTAAGGACATCCACAAAAGCTTTACCAAACTAGAAGTAGCGCTTAATACGGTGTTATTTACGGGTGCGACGTTCCGCAAGCGTTCCAGCATGACTGCACCCCGCGCATCATTGTACAACAGCGGTGCGTCTACGGGCTTTCCAGCGGCATCGCACAGCAAGACAGTGGAAGAAGTTCCATTGATAGCGATCGCCTTGATTTTGAGGCGCAATTCGCCTGGGATTTGTTCTAACAAGGTAAACAAAGCCGTTTGCCAGCAAGTAGCCTTACCTTGATTTGACATTTCCCAAGGATACCGCACCTCTGTTTGCATATTTCCTTCACGGTCAATCACCACACCCCTTGCACCAGAAGTCCCAAAATCTATACCCAGATAAAACATAGATTAATAATTTTTTCTAAAAAAGCTTGACAAATAACCAATCCCTAATAAATCATGCCCAATGACTACTTTTTGTAACAAGTTATTCCCCAATCTTGGCAAAACAGGGAAAAGTAGTAAACGAACCGATCAAAATTTATTGAGATTTGGAGGATTCGATCTTATGCATATATCAGATACTCAAGTCTACATAGCTCTTGTTGTAGCGCTGATTCCAGGAATTCTGGCTTGGCGTTTATCAACAGAACTTTACAAATCCTAAGCTGCCTGATATTGGGACTGTAAATTAGGGATTAGGAAAAAATACCATAGATTTTTAATCACTAATCCCCGATTGCCAGTCCTCCCATCTGCCATAGCAGGCAAAGTATCAAATAGCTGATAATCCTGGCAGTACGAAACCAGTTTCCATCTTGCGGCTTGATACCGTGGATTGTTGGCAACTGAGTGCTTACGTCTGCCAGGTTTCTTTTTTAACAATTAGCACACGTGTAGCAATCTCGGAAAAATGAAGTAATATGACAGCTAAATCAAACCGTAATTAATCTTCGTCAGATTTATACGGTTAGTTTTTCCGTTAGTCGAGGTTATTTTTAATACTATGAATGCATTTGAACCCTCCAGACCCCCGCTAGAACCTATACAAAAACGTCGGGTTGCTCCAAGACCACGACGACATCTAAGACAACGCTCTTATCAGGTGATGGCACTGGAAACGACGGTGAAGATAGGGGTTAATGTTGTCATTTCAGTCACCGCAGTATCTGCCTTGGTACAACTTTTGCCTTATCACTGGTTACAGCAAGACAAATTAAGAGAAATCGGCACGGAAGTCAAGTTGATGGAAGCACGAGTCAACACTTTAAACAGACAATTTAGTCGTAACTTCGATCCGCGCGAAAGTAAAAGTATTATGCAACAACAATCTTATCGATTTGACCCCACCCAACGTCAGGTCGTGATTATGAATAAAGATGGCTCAGAAGTTGAACAACCATCTGCTCGCTAATCACAAACAGCTAATAGTTAATAGCTGTTGGTTTTAAAACTATATAGTTATCATTTATTAGCTGTTAGGTAAATATTTTTGCTTTTTTATAATTAAAAATTATTATTACCTGGATCACATCAAGCTATTTTTTCTTCCTCAACAGAACACAGCTTAAGTATAAAAAGCGATAAAAGCGAAAAATAATAGATACGCTCTATTCCGCAATGCCTAGCATAAAGCGATCGCTATTGCCATAAGCATTACATATTCACATCATTTTACAATCGCTTGTTGCATTTGGCATTTTTCATATAGAATGATAACCGTTATCATATATTAGAGGCGATCGCTTTTGCAAGAAGCGATTGATGAAAAGACTTATTTTTCGGAATTTAAGTAAAAAATCAAGGATAAATATGACTAACATAGCAATTAAAACCGAGATTGATAGTGAAGTACTCGACATTCCTAAGCGAGGGATGCCAGTCACAATTATTACAGGATTTCTAGGTAGTGGTAAAACCACACTGCTTAACCAAATTCTCAAAAATAAGCATGATTTAAAAGTTGCTGTTCTTGTTAACGAATTTGGCGACATTAATATAGACAGTCAGTTGCTCGTATCGATGGATGAAGATATGGTAGAACTGAGCAATGGCTGTATTTGTTGCACAATTAATGATGGCTTAGTTGATGCTGTTTATCGAGTTTTAGAACGAGAAGATAGCATCGATTATTTAGTAATTGAAACTACTGGTATTGCCGATCCACTGCCGATTATCCTCACCTTTCTCGGTACAGAACTTCGGGATTTAACTAAACTAGATTCTATTATAACTGTGGTAGATTCCGAGGTGTTTACTCCTGAACATTACGAAAGTGATGCAGCCTTAAAACAAATAACTTATGCAGATGTGATTCTGCTGAATAAAACAGACCTTGCTACTAAAGAAAAGTTGGTGGAATTAGAAGCTTATATTCAGGATGTGAAAGGGAAAGCGAGAATCCTACATACTAGATACGGTGAAGTAGCGTTACCTTTAATTTTAGATGTCGATTTAACGCCAATAGATCAGTATACTTCTGAAGTTGAAGAAGATGCTCACGAGCATCATCATCATGACCATGAGCATCATCACCATCATCATGAGCATCACTCCAATCATTTAGAAAATGATGGATTTGTATCTGTATCTTTTGAAAGCGATCGCGCTTTTGATATCTATAAATTTAAAACATTTCTTACCGAACATTTGCCACAAAATGTCTTTCGCGCAAAAGGTCTACTTTGGTTCAGCGACAGCAACTTAAGACATATTTTTCAACTTAGTGGACTGCGTTATGAATTAGATGCAGATGAATGGAAAACTCAGCCGAAAAATCAATTGGTTTTGATTGGTAAACATCTGGATGATAGCAAAATTCACTCTTTACTAAACGAATGTTTAGTATAACCTTGTAATGATTATCATTATCTTAGAATGGAAAGTACTCCGCCATCCTTACCCAATAAAATTGACTTAGCAATTATCGGTGCTGGTCCTCATGCATTAACATTAGTAACTCACTTGCTGCAAAAGCGGCAAAGTATGCATGATAAGTTTCTCGTGTTTGACCCTAGTGGTAAATGGATGAGTCATTGGCAACATCAATTTGCGGCTTTGGAAATTCCTCATTTGCGTTCTCCCGCTGTTCATCATCCCGACCCCAATCATTTCGGCTTGCGTAAATTTGCTGAGAATCGCTCAACTGAATTACACGTACCTTACGATTTACCGGGAACTCAGCTATTTGCAGATTTTTGTCAGGATGTAATTCAGCGCTTTTCATTACAACAGCAAGTAATTCCCGGTTTGGTAACTCGCATTGAACCTTTATCTCACCTAATTCGTCCTCGCTTGCGTCTATGGTTGCAAGATGGACAATCAATTATTGCACGGCGGGTGGTACTGGCAACGGGTAGCGCTAAACTCCAAATACCCGATTGGGTAAACCAGATTGAGTCAGCGTATCCTAAAGATAGACTTTGCCACTCAAAAACCGTAGATTTACGTAGTTTAAATATAACGGGTGAAAAAGTATTAATTGTGGGTGGTGGGTTAACAAGTGGACACTTGGCTGTAGGTGCTATTTCTCGTGGTGCAAAAGTTCACTTGATGATGCGCCGACAAATGCAAGAAAAATTATTCGATGCCGAACCAGGTTGGTTGGGACCGAAGTATCTCAAGGGATTTTTTGCCGAACAAGATTATCAAAAGCGTTTTGCCATGATTGTGCAAGCGCGTAACGGCGGTTCCATGACACCCAAATTGGGAATGCAGTTGCGCCGACAAGCGCATAGTGGTAATCTAATAATTGGCGAAAAGTGTCAAATAGTCAAAGCTTCCTTCGTTGGTGAAAATTGGCGAGTCGAATGCAGTGATGGTAGTCAACATAAATGCAGTAGAATTTGGCTTTCCACCGGCACTAAATTTGATGCCACATGCGAACCTTTATTAAAAGAAGTTTTCGCAGCTTATCCAATCAAGATAGTTAATAATTTACCAGTTCTGGATGAACATTTGCGCGTTCCTGGTTGTGAATTATTTCTGATGGGTGGGTTAGCAGCTTTACAAGTCGGACCAACAGCGCGGAATTTATCTGGCGCAAGAATGGCAAGTGAAAAGATTGTGCCTGCAATTGTTAAATCAAGTCTGGCACTTTCACACCCTATAAGTGCTTGATTTTATCCCCTTAAAATGATTATCATTATTAAATGCTGCCAATAATCACCGTCGTCGCTGGTCCAGTAGGCTGTGGCAAAACGACTTGGATTTCCCAACAGCTGGCTTTAAGAGAGAAGATTCGCGTTAAGGATGAAAATGTATTATATTTTAGCCCTGGTACTGGCACTGTTCCGATTGACCAGACGCGCATCGCTGCTCAATTTCCTACGGTTAAAGTCTTCAGTGACGCTCAAGAAACTGAGTTTGTCAACCAACTCGCTTCTTCGGATGCTGTTTACATAGAATTGGGATTTTACTTGGAATTAAGCACAGTAGCCCAAGTATTAAATAATTTACCGTATCGAGCGATCGCTATCCTACCACCACACCTCAAAGATTCTGAATGGCACTCCTGGACAAACGAAATTATACAAGGAGCAGATGCTCAAACTAGTTTTGCACAAGCCCAATTTTGGCGAGCATCCAGCACTGGTGAAGTCATTGAGGAAAACAGCCTGGAAGAGTTTTGGTATGAAATCGCACACAATGCTTATGGCACAGTCACCCGCGCTAAAGGAATTTTTAATGTTGATGATGGACGATATTTGTACGCTGATTTTACTGCTGGTATTACCAAAAGCGAATTTATCGAGTTAAATTTACCTCGTCATCTAGAAGGTAGACCACAACGTTTTAGTGGTTTAGAAATTTTTATAGAAGGCTTAGATGAAGTCAACTTGAGGCAAACATTACAAGATTGCTGTTTGTCTGAATCCGCTATTTTATATTACCAAGAACAGGCAAAACAATTAGTAACAGAGGAGATTCAAGCGTGAAAATAGCGGTAATATCATGCATTCATGGCAACTATGAAGCCTTTGATGCTGTTTTGTTAGATATCGACAAAAATTCGTGCGAAAAAATCTATTGTCTCGGTGATTTGGTAGGATATGGTCCTCATCCAAATGCAGTTATTGCCCAAATTCGCTCTTTAGATATTCCCACTTGCGTTGGTTGTTGGGATGAAGATATTGTTGAGGGATTGAATGCTTGCGAATGCAGTTATCCTTCATTGTTAGCAGAGAAACGCGGACATTTAGCTCACGAGTGGACAAATAAAGAAATTCATCCAGAGAACCGCACCTTCTTAGCACAACTACCTTACAGTTTTCGTGAGGAAAATTTAGCTTTTGTTCATGGTAGTCCTCATAGCAATCACGAGTATTTGTTACCCGAACTCGATTCTTTTGTAGCCTTAGAACGAGTACTTTCTATAGGAGCAGATGTACTATTTTGCGGTCATACTCATGTACCTTATGTGCGTACTTTAGATGCCGGAAACTTACAAGTTCGTGTTAAAAGTGAGGGCAAAGAACAGGAAATAAGTTTTAATGCATCTTTAAAGCGAATTGTCAACGTTGGTTCGGTGGGAGAACCGAGACATGGGCGATGTCTGGCAACTTATGTTATTTATGACACTGAGTCTCAACAAGTTACGCTGCGAGAAGTTGCTTACGACTACCAAAAAACTTGTGCAGCGATTATCGAAAAAGGCTTACCAGCAATTTTTGCTTGGCGTTTAGCCCAAGGATTGGAATATGCAGAAAAAGCTGATGATCCGACTCATGTTTGTAATAGGTAATGGGTTTTTGAAGAGGAGAAAAGGGTAAAGGGAAAACGGGAAATGCCCAATTACCAATTAGCAATTAGCAACTATCAAATAACAACTAACCAAATCATATGAAATGGGCAATTTTAAGTGGAATTGAAGGTAATTTAGCGGCTTATGAAGCTGTGCTGGCAGATATTAAACGTCAAAGCCGCTCTTATGAAGCATTGTATATTCTTGGTGATTTAGTCGGACCAACACAACAATCTGAAGAGTTGGTGGAACGTGTGCGTAAACCTTTCAGGGGAGAGTTAGAACCTCTCGTTTGTAAGGGATGGTGGGAGGAACAATGCTTAATTTTACACGGTCTTGGGGCTGACGGTGAACCAACTGAGTTGATAGAGAAATATGGGGGAGAAACGGTCAAGTTGTTGTGGGAATCTGTTTCTCGTCAGACAGTGCAATGGATTAGAAACTTGGATTTTGGCTTCTTTGAACTGGATTGTTTATTAATTCACGGAACAACCGTATCTGTGAGCGAGGAATTAACACCTGAAACTTTGCCAATTATTATGTGCGATCGCCTGTCGCGGATGCAAGCAAATAATTTATTCTGTGGTCGTTCTGGTTTATCTTTTCAGTACCAACTACAAGCAGGTTCCATCATTACAGCAGTCACCACCCTCGATAGTCAGGCTTATAGTAACACTATTAAAATAACCCCAAGTCAAGTTATTGGCGTAGGTAATGTAGGACGCACTCCTGGACAAGCAACCTACACCCTTTACAACCCAAGCGCAAATCAAGTGGAATTTAAAACTGTGCGCTACGGGGAAAGCAAGGGTTTTGCAGTCAACAAAATTAAAGCTGTTTCAAATTAAATAAATAGGTAGCTGAAACCAAAAAATATTATACGCAAACGATTATCATTATCAAATAATCACGCATCCAATCCCATGTCATCAGAAAATCAAAACAAAACGACACCAATTCATCGTCCTCGTCGTCTCCGTCGCACCGCTACTCTACGTCGGATGGTGCAAGAAACCACGCTAACAGTCGATGACCTCATCTATCCGATGTTTGTCATGGAAGGAGAGGAACAGAAAGTTGAAATCGCTTCTATGCCTGGGTGTTACCGATATACTTTAGATTTGTTGCTTAAAGAAATAGCAGAAGTGTATGATTTGGGAGTTGGTGCGATCGCTTTATTTCCCGTCATTCCCGAAGCAAACAAAGACGACACTGGCACCCAAAGCTACAACCCAGAAGGCTTAGTACAGCGGACAGTCAAGGCAATCAAGCAAGCTGTGCCAGAGATACTAGTAATTACCGATATAGCCCTTGACCCTTTTACTACCCACGGTCACGACGGCATCGTTGATGAAAACGGCGTGATTCTCAACGATCCCACAGTAGAAGTTCTGGTGAAAATGGCAATTTCTCAAGCCGCTGCCGGGTCAGATATGGTCGCACCTTCTGATATGATGGATGGTAGAATCGGGGCAATTCGCAAAGCACTACATGCAGAAGGATACATCGACGTGCGAATTCTGGCGTACTCTGCAAAATACGCTTCCGCATATTATGGACCATTTCGGGATGCATTAGATTCTGCACCGAAGTTTGGCGATAAAAAGACTTACCAAATGGATGCGGCAAATGCTAGAGAAGCGATCAAAGAAGTTGCTTTAGATATAGCCGAAGGTGCAGATATTGTCATGGTAAAACCTGCGCTAGCATATTTGGATATTATTCGCCAAGTTAAAGATTACACGAATTTACCTGTAGCTGTCTACAACGTCAGCGGTGAGTACGCAATGATTAAAGCTGCGGCTCAAAATGGCTGGATTGATGAGAAAAAGGTGATTTTAGAGACTTTAACGAGTATGAAAAGAGCAGGTGCAGATTTGATTTTGACTTACTTTGCCAAGGAAGTAGCGTTAATGCTCAAATAATATCCTGACTTTTAGTAAGAATTTTTCTTATTAAGTGAGGGTGAAAAATAAAGAGCGATCGCCAAATCTTAAAAAATGTAGTCTAAATGTGAATTAAAGTGGTAAGCTATTTCATGCGATCGGTTTTGATGGAGAACATCCATCAGACGCAAGGGGGAAAGTTCGGTGTAAATCCGGCACTGTCCCGCAACTGTGATGAGACGCGGAATCTAGTCTCAGAGTCAGAATGCCCGCCGATAGTAACATTAAACACACATCTGCGAGGTACGGATGATACGTCAGAATTTTAGATTTGCAAGCTACAGATATAAGTTGCAATTCATGCATTACTTCTAATTAAATACTGTTCTTATTTCTTAAGAATATTATCATTAGTTATTTAGTGTCTTGGTAGTTTTGCTTTGAAAGCATTAAGACATTAACAATCTTCATCGTCATAAGTCTGCTTTATCGAAAGCAGATTTAAATTTGGTTTGCGGAATAAACGAATTAATTCACAGCGAGGAGTCTTATGTATACTTTTGGTGCAAGTATTTATTAGTAATTTTTCTTAACTATCAACTTGATAGCCATATCTACAATATTTAATGCGGGGAATATTTCTGCACAGAATACCCCATCAAATCAAATACCGATATGTATTGAAGAAAATTTAGGTGGTCCTAATTCGGAAACACTTATTGAACTACGACAACAAGGATTAATTAAGAAAGGTGCATTTATATCGTCGTCTTAACCCTGAAGGAACACCAAAAACATGGGGGATTCAACTTTGGAATGTATCTCACGCTAAGTTTCCTCAAATTTTAGTGTTTAAAGCGGGAGATTTTTTTACTTAGGACATTTTTTCATATAATGACTTTAAAAATTCGGCTAGCTCAATGGAGCATCTTTTTTTCTTTAATTTTCTGTGTAGCTACTTTCATCGTCTCCTGTAACAATCTAATCACTCCTCGTGAGAAAATAGCAGATACAAAAGCTTGCCTGCAAAACTATAATCCAAATACTGATTACTTTCCAAAAAAGTTGACAGTGAATTACGCCACTGGTTTTACTGTAGAATATCAGAAAAACTATAAACTTATCACCGTAAAAAATCCTTGGCGTGATGCTAAAGCTAGTTTTCAATATGTTTTAGTACAATGTGGCACACCTGTACCAGCAGGGTTTGATAAAAGTCAAATAATTACTATCCCAGTAAATTCTGCTATCTCGCTTTCCACGACTCATTTACCTCACTTTGCTAAATTAGGAATAGCCGATAAACTACTTGCTGTCAGCGATAGTAAAAAAGTGAATACACAAGCAGTAGTTGAAAATATCAAAGCAGGAAAAATCGCTGAAGTCGGAAGTGATGGTAATTTGAATATTGAGCGAGTTTTACAACTTAACCCTGATGTAGTGATAACATATGGTACAGGGAACCCTCAAACAGATAGTCATCCCAAATTGTTAGAAGCAGGTTTAAAAGTAGCGATAAATGCCGAATATATGGAAACTTCTGCGTTGGGACATGCGGAATGGTTAAAATTTACAGCTTTATTCTTTAATAAAGATGAGATTGCAGAGAAAGTTTTTCAGGAGACATCGCAAAAATACAACGCTATAACTGCAAAAGTAAAATCTATCAAAAAACGTCCCACCGTCTTTACTGGATTTAACTTTAAAGGGACTTGGTATGCACCAGGATGTAAAAGTTATGCTGCCAAATATTTAACTGATGCAGGTGCAGATTATCTTTGTGTAAATAATTCTTCTGGTAGTATACCTTTATCATTTGAAGATGTATTTGCACGCGCTATCAAAGCAGATTATTGGTTAAATCTTAGTCAGTCATGGCAACGTTTAAAAGATGTAATCAGCGAAGACAATCGCTATGGAGAATTTGACGCATTTCAGAAGGGTAATGTTTATAATAATAACCTTCGCATGAATTATAATGGGGGTAATGATTATTGGGAAGGTGGAACTAGTAACCCCGATGTAGTTTTATCCGATTTAGTCAAAATTATGCATCCAGAACTATTACCAAATCATCAACTAATTTATTACAAGAAGCTAAATTAGCTATCTTTTTTATCTTCTCTATATCCTTAATAATTCGTTTATTTTATCTTTCCCAAGCTAGCTAATGCTCAAAATAAATCACAAAATTAACAATAAGTTTGAAAGCCATATTCCTTTAATATTCCTCACTTTAACTGGCATATTACTCATTGCTTTTCTACTCGATATTGCCTTTGGTTCCGTCCAAATTCCGATCAAAGAAGTCATCACCATCTTACTTGGTGGAGAATCTTCCCAACCCACTTGGACAAATATTATTCTCAAATTTCGTTTACCTAAAGCCTTAACTGCAACCTTTTCTGGTGCTGCTTTAGGTGTCAGCGGTTTACAAATGCAAACATTATTTAGAAATCCATTAGCAGGACCATTCATATTAGGAATTAGTTCTGGTGCTTCCTTGGGAGTCGCTTTAGTTCTCCTCACTGTGAGCGCGACTGGTGGAGGTTTATTATTTAAAAATTCCGGATTATTAGGCGATTTAAGTTTAGTAATAGCTGCTTCTTTTGGTGCTGCTGTCGTGTTGGGAATGGTGTTAATTATCTCACAGCGTGTATCAGATACAATGACGTTATTAATTTTAGGATTATTATTTGGTTACGCAACTTCTGCAATTGTGAACATCTTACTAAATTTTAGCGATCGCACTCAAATTCAAAGCTACTTAATCTGGACTTTTGGTAGTTTTTCCGGTGTTACTTGGAGGCAACTAACAATCCTTATACCCATAATCATTTTCGGTTTATTAGTAGCATTATTGTTGTCTAAACCATTGAATGTTCTAATTTTAGGCGATACCCACGCTCTCACACTCGGTTTAACTCTACAACAAGCACGATTCTGGATTATTACCAGTGCCTCTATCTTAGCAGGAGCGATTACTGCCTTTTGTGGTCCTGTGGCATTTTTAGGTGTAGCGGTTCCTCACCTGTGCCGCAGTCTATTAAATACTTTAGACCATCGGGTGTTGGTTCCAGCAGTCACAATTATGGGTGCAATTTTAGCATTAATTGCAGATTTACTGACGCAATTTACCGGAAGTCAAACAGTTTTACCTTTGAATTCGGTTACTGCTTTAATCGGTACACCAGTAGTAACGTGGGTGATTTTGCATCGTAATTCGCGAGCATACTTGTGATTTATATAAGTTTTAAGAAAGCAAATTATAAATTATATCGTGGTTTAATTACGCTTATTGTACTAATATTGAAGATTATCTCATGATTGCATCATATTGTTAACTGAAAATATCTATTTTCCTCGTCTTAATGATCGAAAAATTCTTGCCGAATTTCTCACAGCATCTGGACGAGTTAAAATTCCTTGAGAAGGACTTAATAGTAACGCTATAACAAAGAAAGTAGAAACAACTAATACAATCGCTGCCCCTGATGGCACATTTAAATAGTAGCTGATATACATCCCCGCTATACTGCTAATTATACCAATAATTGCCCCTAACATCATCATTTGGTGTAATTCTTTAACTAATAAATAAGCTGTGATAGCTGGACCAATTAATAAGGAAACTACCAACACCACACCCACAGCTTGCATACTAGCAATGATAGTAAGGGTAATGGCACAAATTAAGCCGATGTGAATTAAATTTACAGGTAATCCGATAGCTTGAGCCGCTAAACAGTCGAAAGTGTAAAATAGTAACTCTTTATAAAATAGCTTAACACCTAGCAAAACAATAACAGTAATAATTAAACTACGCCAAATATCAGATTCGGTAACTCCTAAAATATCGCCAAAAAGAAACTGATGTAAATCAAGTTTGCTTTTTAATAGAGTAATTAGCATAATTCCCAACGCCAAAAACCCAGAGAAAACCATTGCCATCGCTACATCTACCTTGACCCGCGATTGAGATTGAATCCAAGCAATAATTAAGGTACTAAGTATACCGGAAATGAAAGCACCTAGGAAAATATCGACACCGAAAAAAAAGGCGATCGCTAATCCCGGCAAAACTGCATGAGCAATTACATCTCCCAGCAAACCCATACGTTGCACAATCAAATAACTACCCACAACTGAACACAAAACCCCTAACATAATAGCTGTCAATAAAGCATTCCGCATAAACTCAAAACAAAGCGGTTCCAACAGCAAATTAAACATCAAATTATTTCCCTTTGCAACAAAAATACTCCATCTCCATAAGCTTCTTGAATATTCTTAGCAGTAATTACCTCTGCGCGAGAACCATCAGCAATAATTGTTTTATTTAATAATAGAAATCTGTCATATCTTCGAGAAGTTTCACCTAAATCATGACCGATAACCAGCAAAGTTTTACCTTCGGATTTGAGTTCCTTAAAGACTTCAAAAATTATCGCTTCAGTTTTTTTGTCAACTCCGACAAATGGCTCATCAAAAAAGAGTAACTCAGCTTGTTGAGCAAGCGATCGCCCTAAAAATACTCGTTGCTGCTGTCCCCCCGACAACTCCCCAATTTGGCGCTTTCTTAACTCCCACATCCCAACTCGCTCTAACGCTGCTCTCAGTATTTCTTCAGATTGACGAGAGTGCGAGCGAAACCAACCTGTATGACGAGTCCGAGACATCATCACCACATTTTGCACTGTTATCGGATAATCCCAATCAGTTTGGCTTCTTTGAGGTACATAAGCAACTCGTGCCAGATGTTGTTTCAAAGAATCGTTACGAAACTTAACCACCCCACTTTCACAGGGAATCAAGCCCAGAATTGCCTTTAACATCGTGCTTTTACCCGCACCATTTGGACCTATCACACCAACGATTTGCCCAGGTTCTAAGCGAAAACTGACATCACAAACCGCAGAAACGCCTCTGTAGTTGACAGCTAGATGACGCACTTCTAACATGATTCTTTATTTGTATGATAATCATTATCATAAGTTAAAAAATCATCTACTGGCATCAAAAATGTTAAAAAATCTACACATGAAAAGCATTACTGTGTTGGCACTTACCCTCGGCTTACTTGGATGTGAAGCTACACCACCAACAAGTCAACAAAATACCACATCTGGTGATAACGCCTCTAGTCTTCCAACATCTACCCCAGCAGCGGCTAAAAGCGAACTTCCGTTAGTTGTCGCAACTAACACTATAGTGTGTGACTTAACCAAACAAATTGCTGCCAGTACTGTTAATCTTAAATGCTTGATTGACCCTGGTTCTGACCCTCATGTGTACCAGCCTAAGCCAGACGATCGCAAGGCAATTGAACAAGCTAAGTTGATTGTATACGGCGGCTATGACTTTGAACCTGAGTTAATTAAGTTAATTGAAGCAACTTCCAACCCAGCTACCAAAGTCGCAGTCGATGAACTTGCGGTTCCCAACCCGCTTTCATTCGAGGAAGACGGCAAAACTGTCATAGATCCGCACGTTTGGCACAATGCTCAAAATGGTGCAGCGATGGCAAAAGTGATTGGCGACAGCTTGAGTATATTAAAACCCGAAGATGCGAATACTTATAGTGATAATACGCAAAACATTATCGGGGAAATTAACCAGATAGACACTTGGATTAAATCGCAAGTTGCCACAATTCCCCAGAAATCACGCAAACTGGTGACTACTCACGATGCTTTAGGTTATTACGCTTCATCTTACGGAATTCCTGTAGAACAAGCCCTAGGAGGCATTAGTACCGAAGAAGCACCGACAGCAGCACGAGTAAGTGCATTAGTAAAAGATATTAAAAAAGTTGGTGTACCAACGATTTTTGCCGAAACAACAATTAATCCTAAGCTAATTACAGCGGTTGCCAAAAACGCAAATGTTAACGTTTCACCACGAGAACTGTACGCCGATGGTTTGGGTGAAAAGGGCAGTAAAGGCGAGACTTACCAAAAAATGTTAATTGCCAATACACAATCGATTGTTGAGGGGTTGGGAGGCAAATACACCCCGTTTCCGGCAAAGTGATTTAACTCCTTTTTGGGGAGTCAGGAGCCAGGAGTCAGGAGTGGAGAGTTAGGAGTCAGGAGTCAGGAGCCAGGAGTCAGAATGTATCAATCTCCTGTCTTCTGTCTCCTGAATTCTGTCTCCTGAATTCTGTCTTCTGTCTCCTGAATTCTGACTACTAAGAACACAGCAACTCGCCCAACCAATTTTCAACTTGTAAACGCAAGCGCCAGCTAGGTTCGTCTTTACGAGTGCTTTTTGGTGGTAGTTGATTCAAAGCGCGGCGATAATCGGCGATCGCACAATTCCAATCGCCCCAGAGATGATAAGTTCTGCCGCGTTCAGCTAAAATGTGGTCTTCAAGTTGACCGAAAAGCAATGCTATCTCAAAAGCGTCAATTGCTTCTTCGTATTGTCCCAAGTCACGTAAGGTAATGCCTCGGTTAATTTGTGCCCGAACATGGCTGGGGTGCAAATCAATCGCCCGATCGTAGTCGGCGATCGCCGATATTAATTCTCCACAAGCAGCGTAGTAATTTGCGCGATTGTTATAAGCGCTAGCTAACTTGGGGTTAAGTTGTAGTGCTTTGTTGTAATCCCAGAAGGCTTTTTGTCTTTCACCACTTTGAAAATAAATCAGCCCCCGGTTGTTGTAGTCAACGGCATTATGGGGATGACGCTTGATTAGTTGACTTAACAGGGCGATCGCTTCAGTGTAATCTCCCTGTTGGGCTAATCTCAAAGCACAAGAGCGTAAGTAACTGTCTTCTAAAGCAGATTCCCCGCTACTGTTAGCCTGATGCTGTTGAGCATTGACTGTCTTTTTTAAAACAGCTTTTTTTAAGTAAGTTTGCTCACTCTCAGATGCTAAAAATGGGTTTGTATTCATATTTTCCTGCCTGAGCCTCTTGCTCTGTATGATCAACTTATAATTTTCTTGTTAAGAGTGGTTTCGTCCCTGTGTCACTTGTTAAGGTGTCTATGAGTACTTGGGTACAAGTATCAATAACAAGTAGGAGTGTTCGCCCTATACCAATAATTGATGCTTTAGCCTGATAATAGATACCTCATCCCTTAGTCCAATTCCAGAAATAGCTTTTTCTCAATCCAATAGACTAGTCAAAAAGTAAGAGCGACAACTTGGTAGAATGCCAACAAGCCATTCCGGTAGGACTGACGGGTACTGGATAATGTGAAAACTCCGAGTCGAAGTTAAGAACCCTTCTTTTTCAACGGCTTTAGGTTCACCTAAAAACCTGAACGATTTATTATTCCCAGAAAATTTGCGATCATTTACATCAATGAATAAATTTCTGCCAGAAAATTAGAATTTTCTTTCCAGTACCCAATTTCTGAATCTGACTTTTAAGTTTTGAGAAGATTTTCTTATGACAACTGCAATTTCCTACGCCAACGCTCCCGATTTAGCAGCTGATGATTACATCGTTATCGGCTTGGCTACGTGCTTCATCAAAGAAGATGGAGAAGTTCATGAAGTCGAAGTTATAGAACCTATTCCCTCTGCCGCTTTAGAAGCGATTTTTAAAGGTATTCCCACCTCCTATAAGTTGGCTTGTGGCACAACTTTGGGATCTGTGTTGGACGGAGATACGCTTTATTTACCAGATGGCTTTCCTGATTCGGCTCAATTTGGAGAGGAATTTGTGCCCAGAGCGTTTGCAGCCGCTCGCACTTACAAGCGGCGTGAAGTCGCAAAATCCCTGATTCCTCTGGGTGAAACTTATACGGAGTTTAAGTATTCGACTGAGCGCAAGCGGGTACTAAATGCCAAACGAGTTGTGAACAAGGAAGATAACGTTAAACAACATTCGCACACACACAAAGTTCTTTAATTTGTTTTAATTATGTTGAAGCTTTACGGTGGCGATCGCAGTCGGGCATCAATTGTCCGTTGGTATTTAGAAGAACTAAATGTTCCCTACGAATTTGTCAAGCTTGATATGCAAGCCGGGGAACATTGCCAATCGGAATTTCTGGCAATTAATCCGATGGGGAAAGTCCCCGCAATTGTAGACGGAGATTTTCAGCTTTGGGAATCAGGGGCAATTTTGTTGTATCTTGCCGAAAAACATGACAAAATGCCACCTACCTTAGAAGGACGCGCAAAAATTGCTCAGTGGGTGTTATTTGCTAATTCCAGCTTGTCTATAGGAGTTTTTGTCGAAGCTAATCGAGAGCGAGAACTACCGCGCTTGATGACTCCCCTAAATGAAATTCTGGAGCAGCAACCTTTCATATTGGGCAATGAATTTACCGTTGCTGATGTAGCAGTGGGATCTGTTGTGGGTTACAAGTATTGAAGCAGAAAGCCCACCAGTAACAGCCTGAAAATCCAAAAAATTTTCAGGCTGTTACGTCCTTCAGGGGTGGGATGAATGCGAAGCACCTTTAGGTGCAGTCCCTTCGTTAGCGA
>JAESGY010000044.1_pt1 | contig 129046 bp, 127 predicted proteins | sample 9269841 | NCBI WGS metagenome assembly JAESGY01 (sample SAMN17022865, study PRJNA683097) | algae metagenome | isolation source: Spirirestis rafaelensis WJT71-NPBG6 and co-occurring heterotrophs from... | place: USA: Pinto Wells, Joshua Tree National Park, Colorado Desert, CA | collected... | reverse complement strand
GCTAGAACCAGTGACGCGCTCTGGCGAGTGCTTGGTCACATCTGCAACCTGTTCGAGCCTCAGGAGTGCTGGAACTACCTCAAGGCCGCTGGATATGCGTCCGTGTAATGGTCCGGTGCTCTAGAGCCAACCCTCGTTCGTCCGCACATACGAGATATCCGCATTCCATTTCTGGTTCAGGCGCTCGGCCGCAAAGTCCTGCTCGACCAGGTTAGGAGTAACCGGGAAGGCATGGTGACTATCGGTGGCTCCCGCTCTTGGCGCAGGATCTCGTTCTCGCGCCCCAGCCGCTTCAGCTCGGTCACCATGTCCTCCTGCCGCTCCTCGGGCGGGTGGTCGGTCTCGCGCTCGCGGCGGCGGTCGATCCAGTGCCGCAGGGTCGACAGGCCAACGCCGAGATCCCCCGCAACCTCGCGCGGGCTGAGGCCGCCAGTCAGAGCAAGCCGCACGGTCTCATCCTGAAACTCTTTGGTAAAGCGTTGATAGGCTTGGGGCATGGAGATCCTCCTGGTTCATTGAAGTGCTCTCCATTTCCTCGCAGCAAGTCCAGTGTAGGAGGAGGCCATTATCGTGGCCTTCCGAAAACACACCCAGCTACCCACCTGAGGTTGACCGATCGCCAAGAGCAAATTGCGAAGCCTGTGAGTCGTATCCTTCAGATCGCCTCAATATCGGCGTTGCTCCAGTACCTGTTGCATGAGGGAGATGAAAATTTCGCGCTGACGGGGCCAACGGTACTGCTCATTGGTTTCAGTCGCGCGGTTAATGAGCCGTGCGCCCAGTCTGGGCTCCGCATACAGCCGCAAAATCGCCCGCGCAAGACCCTCAACGTCATTCGATTCGAAATATAAGAAGCTGTCCTCGTCGAAATACGCTTTAACGGCAGGGGTCCGAGAGCAAATTACCGGCTTCCGCATCGAAATAAACTCGAACATCTTCAGACAATGCGTAAGATCACGAAATGCATCGCGTTTTGTTGCAACTAGACCGGCATCAGCACGAGTAATTGCGCCCAACAAATCCTTCAATGGGACAAATCCGCCGCTGAACCAAACACGATCAGCAACTCCAAGTTCCTTAGCAAGGGTCCGCAGTTCTGACTCTTGTGGCCCCTCGCCGTACACCTCTAATCTAAGATGAGGTATCTCAGCCTTTAGCCGCGCTACTGCCCTTATCGCAGTATCAAGGCCATATCGCTCTTCGATCGTGCCATGGCTAATAATTGTGAAGTCGTTAGATCGCAGCTGTTGTGACCAAAGTCCCTCAGGGGAAAAGGTGCTCTCATCAGCCGAATGCATCACGACACCTAGTTGTTTTGGGTCTGCGCCGCGCTCTATGAAACGCTGCCGCATCTGCTCGTTACATGTAATGCTGAAGTCTGCGAAACGGATGCTTGCCTGCTCGAGCCGCGATACCAACTTAGCGAGCGGATGATCCATTCCTGTGTGAAACTTTGTCGTGAAAAATTCAGGCATAGACTCGTGCAGATCCAATACAATCTTTGCGCCTAGAAGGCGCGGAATCACCGCTGCGAACACAAGAGCGTCCGGCATTGAATGTACCGAAATGATCCGATAGCGCCGTCTGAAATGAAGCGCAGCTACCCAAATTAGAGCCAGAATGAAAAATGTCCCATACTCAGCAAGATAGCGTAGCTTTCCAGCCCTTTGATGCTGCATGGGCAAACGTCTGATCGTTACCCTGCCGGATTGCTCAAGTGGCAATTGATCCGGACGCCTCATACAGATTACATCTACGTCGTAACCTTGGGCGGCCAATGCCTCGACCTGGTTCCGCACTCTGGCGTCCTGTGGGTAATAGTACTGTCGAATCACACAAACAGACGACACCAACACTCTCCTTGTTATCTGTATTCATGGTGACATCTGAATGATGTAGTCACGCGTCTCCACGATTCGGCTCAGATTATGTCCCTACATGTGTTGGAACAGACCATCAACACAACCTCTTCAGGAACATCTAGTGCTATCAAATCTGCCTCTACCACTTTTCTCAATCGGCTTACGCAGGCGCTCACTCTCCTCCTCAGATGGCGCGGCCTCCGCCCAGAAACACGGGGCTGCCGAACTTCTGTTTCTAGTGGGAGAAGATCGGTTCAGACCTCATCTTACAGCAGACCTCCGCCACGCGTGTACTAGTCTCAGCCTGCCGCAACGCAGAGGCGATCTGTTAACCTGTGAAGAGCTTCATCGGTGACTTCTCCGTCTTGCCATGAGTTCGACCGGAGGCTCTCCCTCACACTGGTCCAATCTTATGGATAAGATTAGCCTGATTTCGAGAGATCCTCTAAGTTTTTTGGGTGCGTTTATGCCGCGAGTCGCTTTATGAGCGGGTCACCCTCGCGGTTCCCCATTCCCATCCTGCTGCCAATGGATTTGATGAAGCCAGCGCAGTGCTCCTGACTACGCCCCAAGCTTGGGTGCGCCGAATAGATTGAAGTAGGTGGCTTTTCAGGTCCATGCTTCTACCCCTAAGTCTTTAGGACATCTTACTTCGAGCTGGACACAAGGCCATACCCCATGGGAGGTGCGGTTCTACTCAAGGGGATTAAAATGTTCTCCTCTGTCTCCCAAGGGACCAAAACCAGCCCGCCAGCGAGCGCCTGCCGGTCAGTCCGGACGGCGTTGGTGATCCGGCCTAACACAGAGGCATACTGGATCAAACCGCATTAGTCCGATATCCACGATCTGATCTAGCTGCGGGTTTGGCTTGGCCGCAATCCGGAACGAGGCCAAGCCCCCGCTAAGGGCGTTACGATCTCAGCTAATCTGATCACTAGCTGGGCTAGTCTCTGAGGGGGTCGAGCGGCTTGCCAGGGTACATGCTTTACCGCCGAGTTTGCAGACGATCCCTTTGTGTAATTTCCGCCTCCACACCTACAGGTTCGGATAAAATCGACACTGCACGCCCTCTGCAGGGGAGTCCGCCCTGATCTGACGCTGAGTAGAAGGGTGTACCAAGCCGAATGCGAAAACAATGCAGTCGCAGCCTACGAGCCTTAAGCATTTCAGAGGCGTTTCGCCCGGCGTCCAATCGAGTTAACGGTGAGAAGTGTCATCTCTCTACCTCACAATGGACGGTTTCGTCCCTATTCCGATAAGCTACTGAATAGAGAGGCTTCCTTCGTCCGATGAACATAGCAGCGGCAATTCCAACAACAGCACCGGCTGCTTTCACAAAACCATGATGGAGGCGGCCGTGGCGGCTTGGAACTAGATCCTGAGCCACCTCGAGCACCCCAATCAATCCGATGACCACAAGAAGGATAGTAATCCGGTGTCTAGGATAACCGAGACCAAAACACACTCCAATGACCGCGAAGGCAACAAATCGTTCTAGATTGGCGGGTGTGTCAGTGGTGGGCCGAAGCTCAATCGGGGAAAGAGTGGAGACGGCTATAGCCAGGACAAGCAGCCATGCAGCCCACCGGAAGAATAGTTTGATTGTCATGCTTGGCCTTGTAACGGATGACCCGGATTTGTGAAGCCCCCACTTAAGCCATCAATATCGCACCCTTGGCGATTGCCTTCGCACGTCCGGTAAATGGCTCCTTGATAAGCTTAGTCAGTCCGCCACCCAACAGCATCGAAACTTTGCTGAGAAAACTAGGCTGAGGAGCCGGTTAAAGATTTTCGCCACATGTGCATGGCAATTTCCGTACAGCATCAAGGAGTGCTTCGTCCTGACCTTATTTCTTAGCACATCCTGTCTCGCCCGGTGCATGTCAGTACCGGAAAGGCCACATCGCGTATCAGACTTTGAGCACCTAACAAAACCATCTCTGGACGAAGCGCTAGGTGATCAGGGCTGAGGCGAGCGTCAGGAAGGCAGTGTGGATGTCGGCTCTCCGCTCATAGCGGATGGCAAGGAAAGGTTGGTCAGAGGATCAGATCCGTTGCGGTCAGAGACACGCCCGCAACACGGATGCTCATGTCGATCGATGTATCTCTATCACCATCTACCTGAATGTAGGTGTCTCCGTTGGAACGCACGAGCCGCACTTCGCCCGGGGCATTGGTGAAGGTCGAGACCACTCGGAACGCCTGATTGCCCGAGCGCGATGGGTCAGCATCGATCAGCCTCAGGTCAATCCTGTCCTGCCCTCGCACAAACTCGAAGACATTATCCCGGGTCGCTGCTGTCACGCCGCTGTCGAGCAGGGAAGTGTAAAGCACCCGGTCGAGGGCTCCGTCGGCACTGCCGGTGAAGATATTGTCTGCGCCCCGACCACCGATCAGACGATCACCGCCAAAGCCTCCCGACAAATCGTCGTTGCCGCCGCGTCCATTCAATTCATCACGGCCAGCCTGTCCGAACAGGAGATTGGCCTCGCTGGTGCCCAGAAGCGTGTCAGAGCCGTTCGTGCCGAAAGCGTCTTCGAATCCGAAGAAGCGGTCGGTGCCAAGTCCGCCCAAGTTCTGGGGGGCCGTGCTGGCGAGATCAAATCTGATCCCGTCAGTATTGGTCTCGGCAGCGACGCTGGTGATGGCGTCTTTTTCCCCAGGACCATGGTGAAGATAAAGAAAGTCAAGTGCGTCTATACCCTCTCCACCATAGTAAGTGTCGTTCCCGGCGCCGACAATCAGGTAGTCATCACCGGAGCCGCCGACCACGGTGTCATCTCCATCTCCATCGCTCAGATTATCGTCCCCTGCGCCCCCATCGAGATAGTCATTTCCAGCGCCGGTCCAAATCACATCTGTCGCCTCAAGTCCCGCGACCCGATCATCCTCCAAGCCGTAGTTATTGGAAGAATTCTCGATGAGCGCGAATATATTTGCTGCGTTGTCCCCGAATAGGATTGCCATGCATCTGTTCTCCTGAGCTTGGCTGGATTGCGGCAAAGCTAATGACGGGTCTTGTTGTGGATTAGGGCCGGAGCAGTACTGCCTAACAGGTGCCTGGCAGTCAAGGAGGGGAACTCTCCAGAAGCGTTGCTGCTGGCCTCAGCATGGCAAATGGGGCCAAACCACACACTCACAGCACTAAAACGAGACGCTGAGAACCACAGTCTCAACCGGGGAGCTAAGATCCTAGAAGTTTAACTCCCGTTGACTAGGATGGCTCGAGAAGGATTGTACAGCTTGGAGGAGCTGACTAGCTGTGAGTTCTGAGGAGATTGTTTGTCCCATCTGCAGGCTTGGATGCAACCGTTGCGACACAATTACTAATGAACCTAAGGAACGAACAACCTGCACAGGAGTGTCGCCAAGCCCTGCTGGGTTGAGCGGAAATGATTGGCCGCATGGTCGAGGTGAGCCAGTCTGGGCGCGAAATGACAGCCAACTTTGGCAGCCCGCTTCAGGGCCAGGGCACAACCGGTACAGTCAGCAATGACCCCATAGCAGCCAGGATCGATGAACACCAGCTCAGGCTTTCACCACGATGACCTGCTCAGAACTCACGCCAAGCCGCACCTCTTTAGGCTGTTCCAGAACAGCCTCTCTCTGCTTCTTTCTCAAATACCAGTAATGAGCTGTCTTAAGCGCGTGAAAGGCGTCCTGCGCTGTCCCGGCATGCCGTTGGAGAGCAAGGTCACTCAGCCACAGCGTTCCATCCCAGCGACTGTGTGTCCGGCGTTTGATTTCACCAATGAGATGATCATCCATAAGGACTGTTCGATAACCGATCCCATCTTTCTGCATTGTCAGCATAAGCTAAGCCGTTCAGGTAGTAGCGTTGATATTATCTTATGTTTGCGGTCGCTGGTTGTTTATTGAGGATTACAGTCTTCGCCGAGAGCTTACTCTCTCCGAGACGTTTTATTGAGGCGAAACGGCGGTGTTGGCAGCTGCACTTTACCTCGACCAGCCCTTCGGCATCGCGATGCCTAGTCTTACTGGGACTCAAGTCTGGAGGCGACCCCGAGACAATTCGGAACCGAAAGCGTTCTCCGAGAAGGGCCACGCCGAACAGGGCCACCAGAATGACGCGCAGCTTGTCGACCGGTGCAACGCGCCGCATTATGGGTCTTCGCCCGGAAGTGACCCCGATGGGTTATCCTATTTCTTCCCGCTGCGGAAGCTGCATCGCCTCTCCCAGGATCGCGACCCCGTGCGGCGCCTCCAACTAAACCAGCAGGAGCATTGATCCGATGGCAGTCATCACGTGCTAATCCTGTCGGCGACTTCGTCCACACTACCGCCTCACATGAAAGATCTGATCAGCCTCTCCATCTTGACCAATGACGTCAGGTCCTCCGTAGCAAATTCTGTTCCGGTCGTGCCAAGCGGCGATGGAGCGCCTTAATTTGCTTTCGTGCGGGCGCACACATGTGGGCCAGAGCCTCCACACACCAACTGCAATCGGGGTCAACCAAAACCGGCGGTAGAGCGATGAAAATATGCCTAAGTCGGAGGGGCTGACATGATTGTTCTCGATCCGATCAGTGGACACTTGGTCACAATGGGTCCGTTGAGCAGGCCACGTCGTTGAGCCCGACACTTTATATGTAACGATATAATAACCTGGGCCATCGAAAATGTTCCCTTATCCGTAGATGGAACAATATATCATCTGTAATGCTTAGACCTGTAATGCTTCGAGATGGGCGATGCGAGGATTCTGGCCCGGCACAAGCGGTGGGTTGTGGCTGAGCTTTCACTCGCCGCAGAAGCTTCGGTTTTCACTGCTCGCGCGGCTACTCCCAAAGGTCAGTAGCGGATCGCAGTCCCTCGAAGCAATCATGGGTTAAGACGGAGGAGGGAGCCATGAAAATCGTCTATGGCGACACCAGCGGGCGGCTCTCGGATCATCAGAGAGGCAAGAATCAGAATCTCCAGGGGGATCCGCTCCAGGATACGATTCTCTACGGCGACGCCCGCGCGATTCTGGATGATGCGCGCGGCGGCAACGATATCCTCTCCGGGACGACGGACGTGTCCAACACGTTCTTCGGCGATGCCCGCTTCATCTACGGCCATGGACGGGGCGGCGACGACAGGCTGAGCCTGGAGCAGACTGAGCCCGGACTGAGGGACACCACAAATCTTCTCTTCGGCGATGCTCTCGCCATGTTCGACCATGCCGCCGGAGGACGGGACGTCCTCAGCCTCGTCGGACCGAACGTGCGGGCCACCCTGTTCGGCGATGCCTTTCTCATGACCGGGAAAAGCCGCGGCGGCGGCGACGCCTTCGATGGCGGCGAAGGCGGCGGCTCCTTTTATGGGGACGCCTATACCATGTCGGGCCGCGCTCTGGGCGGCAACGACGAGATGAAGGCCGGCACGGGGCTCTATGTCGAAACCGTTCTTTACGGCGACGCCTACAGGATGTCGGGGTCCGCCAGGGGCGGCGACGATACGCTTGATCCCGGCCGATGGGGCGTCACCTACGGGGACGCTTATTCCATGACCGGGTATGCCCGCGGCGGCCAAGATTCCATCACGAGCACCGGGCGCTTCTCGAACCTGTTCCACGGCGACGCGAAGTCGATGTCCGGGAGCACCAAGGGCGGCAACGACACCTTCAACGTCAGCGGCACCACTGTCATTCTCTACGGTGACGCCCATACCATGACCGGCCATGCGAAAGGAGGGCGGGACACGGTGTCGGCCTTCGGCCTCAGCGTTGCCGCCTATGGCGACGCCCATGACATGAGCCGGAACGCGCGGGGCGGGGACGACACGCTTCTCGGACAGGACATCCTGAGAAACGACCTCCACGGCGACGCTCACGACATGAGCGGCAACAGCGTGGGCGGGAACGATGAGATCTCGGGCGGCGATGCCGGAGCAGGCGCGACCTTCACGAACAACCTCTACGGCGACGCCTATGCGATGAGCGGGAGCGCGAGGGGCGGCGACGACACGATCGCCGGCGGGGACGCCAGCAGCGGCGCGAATGTTCAGAACAGCCTCTATGGCGATGCCTATTCCATGTCGGGCGACGCCCGCGGGGGCGACGACCGGTTGATCGCCGGAACCGCCTCCTCCGACATGTGGGGCGACGCGGCTCTCATGCAGGACGGCGCCCTGGGCGGGCAGGACACGTTCGTGTTCGCGGGCTCCTTCGGCGAGACCCGCATTCATGATTTTCGCCAGGGCGAGGACCGGCTCGAGATCGACGTGGATCCAGGCCTCGACCCCTTTGCGCAGGTCAGCTGGATCACGGCCGGAAGCGACGTGGTGGTGACGGTCGCCGGTCCCGAATCCTCCGGCACCGTGCGGCTCGCGGGCTTTACCGGAACCCTGACAGGCAGCGATTTCTATTTCGTGTGATGCGAAGAACCCTCGGCCCAGGATTCAAGGCGTGGTGCGGACAGGCGCCGCGCCCTAGGTTTCGGTTTTCGGAAGGGCAGGAGGGGCGGCTCCGGTTTCCACCGGCGCGATCTTCTGCTGGGCCTGGACGGGCGCGCCTGCGGCCGGTCCCACCGTGAAGGTGGGCGTTGCCTGAAGGGGGGCCTTGGGGGCCTGCGAGGCTCTTCGGATCTCCTCGTAGGCCTGGCGGGCTTCCCTGAAGGCGTTGCGGGCGTCCTCCGTCCTCTCGTCCAGGAGGTCGGACCGTTTTTCCAGGGCGTTCAGGAAAGCCATCATCTGCTCGTCGATCCGGCCGACCCGCGCCTCGAGCGCCGAGAGATGGCGCCAGAGCAGGCGCTCGCGCAGGCCGAACATGACGAGGATCAGGGAGGCCGCGAAGGCGGCGGCCGCGACCGGAACGGCCGGTGCGGAGCCGGAGGCGAGGAGGAGCAGGCAGGCCAGGTTCAGGAGAACGGCCGACAGGATCGTCACCGCGCTCCGGGTGAACAGGGAGAGGATGGCCGGCAGAAAGACCAGGGCGGCGATCGCCCAGACCGGGAGGAGGTTCAAGGCCTCCATGAGGCTCTGGAAGATTCCTTGAGCCCTCAGCGCCAGATCGGCCATTCCTTGCTCCTCTGCAATCGGGCCCGAACAAAGCATAGTCCGCCCCGGCCCCGCAAGCTTGGCGTGACGTTATCACCACGGTCTGCCTCCTCCGCGCAGCAAGCTGAGCCCCGACCTGAGCCTTTCCTTGCAGCTTGGCCGGAGATGGCCACAGCCAAGCTGAAACGGGTCCAGCCCTCAAGCCGTTGTCCCGGGAGCGATCGCCTTCCCGATCGAAACCGATTGATGGAGAATGGATATGCGCATGCATCTGAAGTTTGTCCTGGCAGCCAGCCTGATGGCCGCTCCGACCCTTGCCCTGGCCCAGAGCGGCGGCGCGGCAGCCGGCGCTGCGGCCGGCGGGGCCGCCGGCGCGATCGTCGGAGGCCCGGTGGGCGCCGCCGTGGGCGCAGGCGTTGGCGGCGCGGCCGGCGCGGCTTCATCCGACCAGAAGAACGTGACGATCGAACATCGCAACGTCGAGTCCACCGGCACCGTCGGCTGCTCGACCCAGACGAAGCAGACGAGCGATTCGGCCACGGGAACGACGACCACCCAGCAGCGGACGAATTGCTGATCCCCTCCGGGCGGCGGGACGAGCCCGCCGCCCGACATCCTCCGGCACGTCCGGTCAGCCGCTCCTCCGGCTGATGTCGCTCGGGGCGCCGACGCGACCGGGTCACTGGGTCCATGACGCCCGGTGATTTAAGTTTGGGGCAGGCGATCCACACCGCCCGGCAAGCTCTTGCGCTCCCTTTGCGTCCCACTTAGGCTTGGCAGCCATCAAAAACGAAAAAGCCGCGCCGGAGAGGGCTGCAGGGAGACGATGTTTGGAAGCAGAGACGACGACGCCGCCGCCGCCCCGTGGCGCACGGCATGATCTCCCCATCGCGGCTTCAAACGGAGCTCCCTGGCCGGCAGCAATGATTCCGTTCGCCTCTCGCCGGCCGCGGGAGCTGGCGGCGTGACGCTCGTTCTCGACAATGTCGGCAAGACCGTCGGGGCGGAGGCCCATATCCGGGATGTGTCGCTGACCCTGGAGCGCGGCTCGCTCAACGTGCTGCTCGGCGCGACGCTCGCCGGCAAGACCTCGCTCATGCGGCTCATGGCCGGCCTCGATGCGCCCTCCGGCGGCCGCGTTCTCGTGGACGGCAAGGACGTGACCGGATGGCCCGTGCAGCGCCGCAGCGTCGCCATGGTCTACCAGCAGTTCATCAACTACCCGTCCCTGTCCGTCTATGAGAACATCGCCTCGCCCCTGCGGGTCGCCGGTCTTCCCGGGAGCGAGATCAAGGCGCGGGTCCAGGAGGCGGCCCGCCTCCTCAAGCTCGAACCCTATCTCGACCGCAGGCCTCTCAATCTGTCCGGCGGGCAGCAGCAGCGCACCGCCATCGCGCGGGCCCTCGTGAAGCGCGCCGATCTCGTCCTGCTCGACGAGCCCCTGGCCAACCTCGATTACAAGCTGCGCGAGGAACTGCGCGAGGAACTGCCGCGGGTTTTCGCGGCGTCGGGCGCCATCTTCGTCTATGCCACCACGGAGCCTTCCGAGGCGCTGCTTCTCGGCGGCAACACGGCAACCCTCTTCCAGGGCCGCGTCACCCAGTTCGGCCCGACCCCGCAGGTCTACCGCCAGCCGCAGGACATCACCACGGCGCGGGTCTTCTCCGACCCGCCGCTCAATACCCTCACGGCCCGCAAGGCCGGCGGTGCCGTCACCTTGAGCGCCGGCGAACAGGGGCGCGCCACCGGCGTGTTCAGCGCCGTCCCCGACGGGGAATATACGGTGGGGTTCAGGGCGCACCACCTCGGCCTCGAGCCGAAGAGCGGCGACGAGATCGCCATTCCCACCACCGTGTCGGTGGCCGAGATCACCGGCTCCGAGAGCTTCGTTCACGTGGATGCGCGCGAGCACCGCTTCGTCGCCCTCGTTCCGGGGGTGAAGCGCCTGGAGCCGGGGTCCCAGGTGACCGCCTATCTCGATCCGCGCCACCTCTTCCTGTTCGACGGGGGCGGCCGGCTGGTGGCCGCCGACCGGTCGCAGAAAGCCGCGTGAAGGAACAGGATTCATGGCGCGCATCAATCTCGACCATCTCGCCCACGCCTATCGGCTTAAACCCCAGGGGCCGCAGGACTACGCGCTCAAGGAAATCAACCACGTGTGGGACCAGGGCGGCGCCTATGCCCTGCTCGGCCCCTCCGGCTGCGGCAAGACCACGCTCCTCAACATCATCTCGGGACTCGTGCGCCCGACCCGCGGGCGCATCCTGTTCGACGACCGCGACGTGACGGACCTGCCCACGGAGGCGCGCAACATCGCGCAGGTGTTCCAGTTCCCGGTGGTCTACGACACCATGAGCGTGCGCGAGAACCTGGCGTTCCCGCTCAAGAACCGGCGCGTCCCGCGGGACCGGACGGCGCAGCGGGTGGAGGAGATCGCGCGGCTCCTCGATCTCACCCGCGTGCTCGACCGCAAGGCGAGCAACCTCACGGCGGACATGAAGCAGAAGATCTCCCTCGGGCGCGGCCTCGTGCGCCCCGACGTGGCGGCGATCCTGTTCGACGAGCCGCTCACGGTGATCGACCCGCACCTCAAGTGGCAATTGCGCTCCACCCTCAAGGAGATCCACCGGGCGCTCGACATCACCATGATCTACGTGACCCACGACCAGACCGAGGCGCTCACCTTCGCCGACAAGGTGGTGGTCATGCATGACGGGGCCGTGGTGCAGACCGGCACGCCGGACGAGCTGTTCGAGCGTCCCGCCCATACCTTCGTGGGGCACTTCATCGGCTCGCCGGGCATGAACATCCTGCCCTGCCGGGTGGAGGGCGCGACGGCGTTCATCGGCAGCGAGCCCGTGGCCCTGCAGCGCGCCTACCGGGCGCTGCCGCAGACCGGGCGGATCGAGCTCGGCATCCGGCCGGAATTCGTGCGCCTCCAGCAGAAGGGAGCCGGGCTGCCCGTGCGGGTGCGGCGCATCGACGACATCGGACGCGCGCGCATCGCCCGCGTGGAGATGGCGGGCCGCTCCCTCTCGGCCAGCGTGTCGGAGGACATGAATGTCGACGGCGACGAGGCTGCGCTCTTCATCGACGCCCGGCACGTGCACATCTACTCCGACGGCCATCTCGTCGCGGGCGAGCTGTCAGAAGGGCAGGCGCGATGACCAAGACCCTCAACAACAAGGCCTGGTTCCTGGTCCTGCCGGTCTTCGCCATCGTGGCCTTCTCGGCGGTGCTGCCGCTCATGACCGTGGTGAACTATTCGGTGCAGGACACCTTCGGCAACAACCAGTTCTTCTGGAACGGGGTCGCCTGGTTCCAGGACCTGCTCGATCCCTCCAAGGAGCTCGGCGGGCGCTTCTTCGATTCCCTGTGGCGGACGCTCCTGTTTTCCGCGATCATTCTCCTGATCCAGGTGCCGCTCGGCATCGCGGTGGCGCTCGCCATGCCGCGGGAGGGCTGGACGGTGGCGCTCTGCCTCGTTCTCATGGCCTTGCCGCTGCTGATTCCGTGGAACGTGGTGGGCACGATCTGGCAGGTTTTCGCCCGCGGCGACATCGGCCTTCTCGGCTGGGTGGTGAACCGCCTCGGCATTGACTACAACTACACGGGCGATCCTCTGGACGCCTGGGTTACCATCGTGGTCATGGACGTGTGGCACTGGACGAGCCTCGTGGCGCTCCTGTGCTATGCGGGGTTGAAGTCGATTCCCGACGCCTATTACCAGGCGGCGCGCATCGACGGGGCTTCGCGCTGGGCAGTGTTCCGCACCATCCAGCTGCCCAAGATGCGGCGCGTGCTGCTGATCGCTGTGCTCCTGCGCTTCATGGACTCCTTCATGATCTACACCGAACCCTTCGTGCTCACCGGCGGCGGGCCGGGCAACGCCACTACCTTCCTGTCCATCGATCTCGTGAAGCTGGCGCTGGGCCAGTTCGACCTGGGCAAGGCGGCGGCCATGTCGCTGGTGTATAACCTCATCATCCTGGCCATCTGCTGGGTCTTCTACACGGTGATGACCAACGTGGACGCGCAACGAGACAGGGTCGAGGCATGACCGGAACCGTCGCCATCGGCTCCGCCGACACCAAGGCAACCGCCGCGCCGCTCTCCGCCAACAAGGCCCTGTCGGGCCCGCGGGTGAACGGGCGCGTGGTGGTGATGACCCTCTATCTCCTGTTCCTGATGCTGCCGATCTACTGGCTCGTGAACATGAGCCTCAAGACCAACATGGAGATCACCTCCGGCCTGACCCTGTGGCCGCGGGAGATCACCTTCGACAACTACACCCGGATCTTCACGGACCCGAGCTGGTACTCCGGCTACATCAACTCGCTCACCTACGTGGTCATCAACACGGTGCTGTCGATCTCGTTTGCCCTGCCGGCGGCCTATGCGTTCTCGCGCTATCGCTTCCTGGGCGACAAGCACCTGTTCTTCTGGCTGCTCACCAACCGCATGGCCCCGCCCGCGGTGTTCGCACTGCCCTTCTTCAACCTCTATTCGGCCATCGGGCTGTTCGACACGCCCTGGGCCGTGGCGCTCGCCCATTGCCTGTTCAACGTGCCCCTCGCCGTGTGGATCCTCGAAGGCTTCATGTCCGGCGTGCCGCGGGAGATTGATGAGACCGCCGCCATCGACGGCTATTCCTTCCCGCGCTTCTTCATCAAGATCTTCATGCCGCTGATCGCCTCGGGCGTCGGCGTGGCGGCCTTCTTCTGCTTCATGTTCTCCTGGGTCGAACTGCTGCTCGCGCGCACGCTCACCTCCGTCACCGCCAAGCCCATCGCCGCCACCATGACGCGCACGGTCTCGGCCTCGGGCATGGATTGGGGATTGCTGGCGGCCGCGGGCGTGCTCACGATCCTGCCCGGCGCCCTCGTGATCTGGTTCGTGCGCAACTACATCGCCAAGGGCTTCGCCCTGGGCCGCGTCTGAAGGAGGCCGACATGCCTGATTTCACCTGGATGGCCTGGACCTGGCAGACGGGGCTGTTCTTCGCCGGCATCGCCAGCCTCCTGCTCATCATGACCGTGCTGGCGATCTACCGCCCGGAGACTGAGCGGGTGGGTGTCTTGCGCATTCCGACGACCCGCGGAGACCGCCTCTTCATCTCGCTTCTCGGCTCGGCTTTCATCCATCTTGCCTGGCTCGGGCTCGTCGGCCCGGACCTGTGGTGGGCATCCGGTCTTTCTCTTCTCTTTGCGGCGGCGGTGTTCCGCGTCGTGTGAGGGGAAAAGGACTCAACATCGCTTCCCGGTCCATCCGGAGCGGGGCGACAAGACCGGCAGGAAGCCGGCTGGGGCACATTCTGGGAGAAAACAATGAAACAGACTCAATCGCGTCGACGCCTCGCACTTTTCGTCTCGACGAGCGTGGTCGCCATGGCGCTGGGCACCAGCGCCTTCGCGGGCATGGAGGAAGCCCGCCGCTGGATCGATTCCGAGTTCCAGCCCTCCACGCTCTCCAAGGACGAGCAGCTCAAGGAGATGGAATGGTTCGTGAACGCGGCCAAGCCCTTCGTCGGCCAGGAGATCAACGTGGTCTCCGAGACCATCACGACCCATGAATACGAGGCCCGCACCCTCGCCAAGGCCTTCTCGGAAATCACCGGCATCAAGCTCACCCACGACCTGATCCAGGAAGGCGACGTGGTGGAGAAGATCCAGACGCAGATGCAGTCCGGACGCAACATCTACGACGCCTGGGTGAACGACTCCGACCTTATCGGCACCCATTTCCGCTACAAGCAGGCGGTGGCCCTGGACGACTGGATGGCGGGCGAAGGCAAGGACGTGACCTCGCCGACGCTGGACATCAACGACTTCATCGGCAAGTCCTTCACCACCGGGCCGGACGGCAAGATGTACCAGCTGCCCGACCAGCAATTCGCCAACCTGTACTGGTTCCGCTACGACTGGTTCCAGCGCGCGGACCTGAAGGACAGGTTCAAGGCCAAGTACGGCTACGATCTCGGCGTGCCGGTGAACTGGTCGGCCTATGAGGACATCGCCGAATTCTTCACCAACGACGTGAAGGAGATCGACGGCGTCAAGGTCTACGGCCACATGGACTACGGCAAGAAGGACCCGTCCCTCGGCTGGCGCTTCACCGACGCGTGGCTCTCCATGGCCGGCAACGGCGACAAGGGCATTCCCAACGGCCTGCCCGTGGACGAGTGGGGCGTGCGCATGGAAGGCTGCCGCCCGGTCGGCTCCTCCGTGGAGCGCGGCGGCGACACCAACGGTCCGGCCGCCGTCTATTCGATCACCAAGTACATCGACTGGCTGAAGAAATATGCGCCTCCGCAGGCGGCGGGCATGACCTTCTCCGAGTCCGGTCCGGTTCCGGCCCAGGGCAACATCGCCCAGCAGATGTTCTGGTACACCGCTTTCACGGCTGACATGGTGAAGCCGGGTCTTCCCGTGGTGAACCAGGACGGCACGCCCAAATGGCGCATGGCTCCTTCTCCCAAGGGCGCCTACTGGAAGGAGGGCATGAAGCTCGGCTACCAGGATGCGGGTTCCTGGACCCTGCTGAAGTCCACGCCCGTCGAGCGCCGCAAGGCGGCCTGGCTCTACGCCCAGTTCGTGACCTCCAAGACGGTCTCCCTGAAGAAGAGCCATGTGGGCCTCACCTTCATCCGCGAAAGCGACATCTGGCACCAGTCCATGACGGAGCGCGCCCCCAAGCTCGGCGGCCTCGTGGAGTTCTACCGCTCGCCCGCCCGCGTGCAGTGGACCCCCACGGGCAACAACATCCCGGACTATCCGAAGATGGCCCAGCTCTGGTGGCAGAACATCGGCGACGCCTCCTCCGGCTCGAAGACGCCGCAGCAGGCCATGGATGCGCTCGCGGCCGCCCAGGACGAAGTGCTCACCCGTCTCGAGCGCGCCAACGTCCAGGGCGAATGCGGTCCGAAGATGAACCCGAGGACCACCGCCGAGGAATGGTTCAAGAAGGCGGAGTCCGCCGGCACCATCGCGCCCCAGCGCAAGCTGGCCAACGAGAAGCCGAAGGGCGAGACGATCAACTACGACACGCTCATCAAGAGCTGGCCCGCTTCCCCGCCGAAGCGCAGCTGATCGGCCCGAAGCACCAGGAAACGGAGGGGGGGGCGCAGGCCCCCTCCTTTTTTCGTTCCCGCTCAGGTCTCGAAGGCAAAGAGCCCCAGGGCAGCCCGAACCTCCTCCAATGTGGCCTGGGTCCTGTCCCGCGCCGCCTCCGTGCCTGCACGGATCAGGCCGAACACGCAGCCGGGGTCGCGGGCGAAGACCGCTCGCCGTTCACGGATCGGTGCGAGCAAGGCCTGGAGCACATCCTCCAGCCGCCGCTTCACGAGCGCATCCCCGAGGCCCCCGCGCCGGTAGCGCGCCTTGAGGTCTTCCACCAGAGCCCGATCCTCGTCGAAGGCGTCCAGATACGTGAAGACCACATTGCCTTCCACCCGGCCCGGGTCGGAGGCCCGCAGATGGCCGGGATCCGTATACATGCGCCGGACGGCCTCGCGGATCTCGTCGGATGTCGCCGAGAGCGGGACGGCGTTGCCCTGCGATTTGCTCATCTTCGCCCTCCCGTCGACGCCGGGCAGCCGGCCTATGGCGGGAACCAGGGCGCGGGCTTCAGGAAGAACATCCCGGCCGGCCTGCCGGTTGATGCGGCGCACGATCTCGTTGGTCTGCTCGATCAGGGGAGCCTGATCTTCGCCCACGGGCACCACGCTCGCCTTGAAGACGGTGATGTCGGCGGCCTGAGCCGCGGGATAGCACAGGAAGCCTGCCGGAATATCCCGCCCGAAGCCTCGCGCCTGGATCTCCTCCTTGATGGTCGGGTTGCGCTCCAGCCGGGCGACGGTGACGAAGTTCAGGTACAGGAGGGTCAATTCGGCAAGAGCCGGCAGGCCCGATTGAACGCAGATCGTCGTCTTGTCGGGATCGATGCCAGCGGCGAGGTAATCGAGCGCCACCTCCAGCACGTTCCGCCGCACCTTGGCGGGATCGCCGGCATTGTCGGTCAGCGCCTGGGCATCGGCCAGGAGCAGGTATTGCCGGTGGGTGTCCTGGAGGGCGACCCGGTTCTTCAGGGAGCCCGCATAATGGCCCAGGTGGAGGGGACCCGTGGGTCGGTCCCCGGTGAGAATGATGGGTCGATTGTCGTTCGGGTTGAGCATGGCGGTTTCTCCAAATGGGAGCCGCCGTGACGGAGACCTGTCGAGGGGGACGAACGATGCCTGCCGGTCACGGCGGCGACGTTCGTTTGCATGACATGACGACGTGCCGCTCCTAGAAGGAGCGCCACCAGAGAGCTCTGATCGGGTTGGCACAATCGGTCATGGGGGCATGGATGCCATGACAGGCGCCTTCGCGCAAGGATCGCGCCGCCGCCATGCTCCGCCGCAGGAGCGGTCGCCTCACAACACCACGATGCCCGCGTGCTTGGCCTTCTCGGCGGGCTCCACGTGGATGGTGATCATGGCGTCCTCGACCTTCGCCTTGATCGCCCGCTCCAGGCGGTCGCAGATCTCGTGGGCGTCGGTCACGCTCATGTGGCCCGGCACCACCAGATGGAAGTCGATGAAGGTCATGCGGCCCGCGTGGCGGGTGCGCAGGTCGTGCGCCTCCAGGGCGCCGTCCGCATTGCCCGCAATGATCTCGCGGATCTGGACCAGCACCTTCTCGGGCACCGCCTCGTCCATGAGGCCGCCGATGCTCTCCTTCATCAGGCCCCAGCCGGACCAGAGGATGTTGAGGGCCACCATCGCCGCCAGGGCCGGATCGAGCTGGTGCAGCCCCGTGACCGGCACCAGCAGGAGGCCCACGAGAACGCCGAAGGAGGTGACCACGTCCGTGAGAAGATGGCGCCCGTCCGCGGCCAGCGCCGGAGAGCGCAGCCTGCGGCCCCCACGGATGAGGATCCAGGACCAGACGGCGTTGATGACGGCGGCGGCGGCATTGACCGCCAGGCCCGCAGCGGGCGCATCGAGCACCTTGGGGGCGAGAAAGCCGATATAGGCCTCCCGCAGGATCATCAGGGCCGCCACGATGATCAGCACGCCTTCAAGAACGGCGGAGAAATACTCCACCTTGTGGTGGCCGTAGGGGTGGTTGGCGTCCGGAGGGGCGGCGCTCATGCGAACCGCCATGAAGGCCGCCGCCGCCGTCACCACGTTGATGATGCTCTCCAGGGCATCCGAATAGAGCGCGATGCTGCCTGTCATGGCATAGGCGGCATATTTCAGGGCGAGAACGACGGCTCCGACGAATATGCTGCCGATGGCAAGTTTCTGGATCTTGTCCATGGCGTCACGGCGATCACGGGTCTCGGGCAAGCGGAGCCGCTCTTATAGACCGTGCGGCTGGAGGCGCAAGCCTTTGCGGCTCTTTGCGAATCGCTCGCAGGAGCGCCGCCAGTCCGACGAGCGCCGCGCTCAGGCGCTCCTTTGCAGGCGCTTCGACAGGCGGCCGTAGTAGCCGGCGAGGGCGGGCATCAGGATCTGGCACCGGCCGATCAGGGCCCCGGCTTCGTCCACCCGGCCGGACCGCAGGCTCTCGATGAGGCGCGGATGCAGGTCCAGGAGTTCGGCCACCGCCGGATCCCCCCGGCGCGAGGCCGGGGCCACGGCGGTGAAGATGGCGGTCTCCGCCGCGCGGCCCTTCACGGCGATGCGGTCGAGTTCGATCAGGGCGTAATGCTCGCGCACGGCCTCGGCCGTGGCGGGGCCGAGGATGAGGGATACGCCGTATTCCTTCGACAGGCTCTCCAGGCGCGAGGCCAGGTTCACCGTGTCGCCGAGCACGGAATAATCGTAGCGCCAGCGCGAGCCCACATTGCCCACCACGCAGTCGCCGGTATTGATGCCCACCCCGATGGCGAAGATCGGCGCGTCCTCGCCCTCTTCCTGGCGCAGAACCGCGTTCAGGGCGGCGACCGCCTCCAGCATACGCATGGCGGCGCTGACGGCGCGCAGGGGGTGGTCAGGGGTCGGCAGCGGCGCGTTCCAGAACGCCATCACGCAGTCGCCGATATATTTGTCGATGGTGCCGCCCTCGGCCAGCACCGCCTCCGAGAGCGGATCGAGCAGGCGGTTGATGAGGGTGGTGAGGCGCTCCGGCTCGTCCCTGAGCTTTTCCGACAGGGTGGTGAAGCCGCGCACGTCGCAGAACAGGATCGTGAGGTTCTTCCGCTCGCCTCCGAGCTTCAGGGCGTTGGGATCGCGGGCGAGTTGCCTGACCAGTTCGGGCGAGAGGTAGCGCGAGAAGGCATCCGACACGGAGCGGCGCATCTGCCGCTCGCGGGCGTAGTCCAGGCCGAAGCGCGTCCCGAACACCGCCAGCGCCGCCGCGACCGGCATGGCGGGCGGAGCCCAGATCCGCTCGAACCGGAGCAGGATCCAGGCACCGAGGATGAAGAAGACGACCACGAGGGCCGCCGCCGGCCCCGTGCGCCAGGTGACGCCCCGGATCGAGAGCAGGGCGGCGAGAAAGGCCGCCGCGACCACGAGGGCGACCATGGCGGACCGGGGCGCCGGCACCACGTAGAGCCGCTGGCGCAGGTTGTCGAAGATCGTCGCCTGCACCTCCACGCCGGAGGTCAGAGCCCCTGTCGCGAGGGTATAGGGGGTCGCAAAGGTGTCGGCCCCCCCGGCGTCGATGGTCGGGGCGGTCTGCAGGCTCAGGCCCACCAGCACGACCTGATCCTTGAAGCGCCCGGGCGGAAGAAACGCCTCCGGATCGAGAGCTTGGTAATAGGACACGGTGGGGTAGGACCGGGGCGGGCCGAAATACTGGATGAGGGCTCCCTCGGGCGGCGGCGGAACGGGCTCCCCGCGCAGGCGCAGGGCCTGCGCGGCGAAACCGTCCGGCAGGGTGGGCATCAGCCGCAGATAGGCGTCTCCGTCGTGTTGAACGGAGGCGACGCCGGAGACCGCGCCCGCTTCCAGGAAGGAATCGAGGGGGTCGACGCGGGTGGTCTGCACTCCCTGATCCATCGGGGTCGTCACGACGTCCGCCGCCAGCACCACGTCGGGACCCAGCGCCTGCGCGAGGGCCTTGTCGGAATCGTCCGTCGAGGGCTCGGCCAGGATGATGTCCAGGGCGATGACCCTTGCGCCTGCGGCGCGCAGGCGCTCGACGAGCCGGCCGTGCAGCTCCCGCGGCCAGGGCCAGCGGTGGCGGATTTCCGATAAGGAAGGCTCGTCGATGGCCACCACCACCGCGCCGGGGGGCGGACGCGGCGGCGCGATCACCGACATGATGTCGTAGAGCCGCGCCTCGATGAGATGAAAGGGCGGGAAGAACAGCACCGGGACGAGCAGGGCCGCGATGAGCCCGGCCATGAGGAAGTGGCGCCAGAGGGGCTGGCCGCTCTCCTCGGCCTGCGCCGACCCTGCGCCCGCCGCCATGGCTAGAACCGCGCCTTCAGGCTCGCCGCGATGGTGCGGCCCGGCCCGGGAACGTTGGGGGCGAACCGGTAATCCTCGTCGAAGAGGTTGAGGGCCGTCACGCCCAGGAGCAGATGCCGGTCGGGGGTCTCCCAGGTGATCGAGGCGTCCGTCGTCCAGTAATCCTTCAGGGCCTGGCCGGCGAGATCGCCCGTGATGTCGCCGAAGAAGGACTGCGCCAGGGTGAATTTGAGGCGGCTGGGATGAACGAAGGTCACGCCGGCGCGGGCGAAGCGCTCGGCGATGAACGGGATCTGGCGGCCGTAGAAGGCGCCGCCGGTCAGGTTCTCGGTCTCGGCCGCCCCCACCGTGCCGAACACGCCGATGCCGTGGCCGAGCCACACATTGGCCGTGGCGGAGAGGCGGTCGATGCGCCCGCGGTCGAGATCGAGGCTGGCGAGGGTGTTGAGGACCGGCAGGTCGAGGCCCCGGACGTCCTGCCGCTGATATTCGACGGCGGTGAACACATGGGGGCTCCATTCCGCGTCCCAGCGCAGCGCCAGGGTCTCGGTGCGGCTGCTTCCGTTCGTCGGGACGGGGTTGGGGATCAGGCCCACCGTGGTGACGGGGGAGAGGGTCAGGCCGAGGGGCAATTGCGTATCGTAGCGGTAGGCCGCCCGCAGCCAATGCCCTTCGACGGGCGAGAAGGCCGCTCCCACCCGCGGGTCGAAGTGGGATCTGTCCTCCTCCGAGATCACGGGGCGAGTGGTGGTGGTCGAGTTCCTCACCGGACCGCGCAGGGGCGGAAGAAAAGGCAGGAAGGGATCGACATTATAGAAATTGAAGCCATCCACCGTGGTGACCGTGCCGCGCGAGTCGACATCCGAGACCGTATACTGGCCGCCTGCCTGGAACTCGAACCTGTCGGACGGACGCCAGAAGAGATCGGCATAGCCGCGCGCGGCGCGGAAGGACGAGGTCAGGCGAGACTCCTGTCCGCTCAATCTGTTAAGGTCGAAGGCGCCAAGCCCGGTGAGCGGAGCCGTTTCTCGATACGCTTCGAGACTGACCGATCTGGCATTGACTCTCGTCTCGCCGGTTTGGCCTTCCAGGCCGGAGCGCAGGGTCAAATCTCCCACCCCGAAGGTGTGGCCCAGAGCAGCCACCGTGCCGTCGACCCGCGTGCGGCGGTCCGATTCCTGACGCAGTGCGGCGAAATAGGGCAGTTCAGCGATGCCAGGGAGAGGGAATCCCAAATCGGAGGGACTCTCCCGAATGATCCCCCCTCTCGTTTCGGACTCCGTCTGGCGCGTGTTGCCCCTTGTGTAGAACAGGGCCCCCGTGAGCACGTTGCGATAGCCGAAGGTGTGGCTCCAGCCGCCGCCCGCCACGATGGTCGTGTCGTCGCGCCGCTCGGACGCCTGCTCTGGCGGAGCCAGCGACACAAGGCCGGGCCGTCCCTCACTGGCGGTGCCGAACACAAGGAACCGGTCGGCGGCGGAGGGCGCCATGCCGATGAAGACCGAGCCGCTGTCGGCCTCTTCCTGGAACAGGACGTTGCGCTCGTTGCCCCGCGTCCGGCTGGCGTTGAGCGAGAAGGAGGTGGGGATCGGGTTGTTGACGAAACCGGCGACGTTCGCCTCTGTCTTCCAGCCGAGGCGGCCGTCCCGGTCGACGAGCTCGCCCCCGACCTCGGCGTCGAGGAACGGCCGGCGCAGGATGTCGATGCGGCCGATCCGGCCGGAGACGGCGAGAGGATCGAAGAACAGGCCCTGGACGATCAGGTTCAGGGAGGTGAGGTCGAGATTGGCGTCGTCCACGTCGCTGGTGCTGGGCTCGCCTAGGGTGAGGCGGGGACGGAAGGAGGCCGCCTGATCGAAATAGCTTGCGGCCTCGAACGGGTTGAAGACCCGGTCGCCGTAGAACCGCCCCCATTCGTTGAGGCCGACGAACCGGTAGGCGTCCGCCAGGAAGGAGCCGCCCTGGCGGTTGACCGCCAGCGGAGCGAAATAGCCCCCCCGCGCCCGGTAGCGCCGCAGCGCCTCCCGCGCGCTGAGGATCGCCTCGTCGGCCCGGTACCCGTCGATGGCGAAGGCGGTGCGGGCGACGGACACGACGGGATCGTTGGGATCGAGGCGGTCGGCATTGTCCAGGGCCTGCCGGGCAAGCTCCTCGTCGCCGTTCTGGTAATAGGCGGCCGCCGCCATCAGCAGCCCCTGCGAATAGGCGGGGTTCGCCGCCAGCCCCGCCAGGATCGACGCGATGGCCCCATCGCCCCTGCCCTTCTGCAGGAGGTAGCGGCCGCGATGGACGTAGCCCGCATGGAAGGCGGGATCGAGCTCGAAGGCCCTGTCGATGAGCGCGCCCGCCTCGTCGACGCGGTTCTGGTCGAGGATGTGGATGGCAAGGTTCGCATAGGCGACGGGATCGTCGGGATCCTCGGCGATGGCGCGCCGGAACGCCGCCTCCGCCTCGAGGGTGGCGTCGCGCTCGGATTCCACGAGGCCGATCCCGTTCCACACGGACGCATTGCCCGGCGCGATGGCCGCGGCCCTGCGCATGTCGGCGAGCGCGCCCTCGATGTCGCTGTCGATGGCGGCCTTGACGCCGCCGCTGGCCATCAGGACCTCCGGATCGTCCGGGTCGAGGGCGGCCGCCCGGGCGAGGGAGGCGCGCATGTCGTCGCGGCGGTTGAGCAGGAAGGCGAGCTGCGCCGAGAAGACCGCCAGGCGCGCATCGTTCGGGTACCGCTTCTCGGCGGCCTTGATCACCTCCGCGGCGGCGTTGAGATCCTGCCGGAAGCCCACCACGAAGGCCCGCGCCATGGCCGCCATGGGGCCGCCGCCCTGGACCCGGGGCTGGGGGAGCGCCCGCTTCGGCTCCGCCATGGAGGCCGCGATATAGCGGCCGTAGGCGGCCGTGACGCGCCTGTCTCCGCTGACCCCGCGCTCCGCCCGGGCGAACAGGGCGGCGGCCTCGCTCCAGCGCCGTCCCGCCCCGGCCAGGAGACCGGCCACGAGATCGGCCCGCGCGCGCTGGGCGGCGCTCAAGGGTTGACGCTGAGCTTGCGCCAGGGCGGCCGCAGCCCCGGCGCGGCCATCGAGTTCCAGGGAGATCTCGGCGAGGCTGAGCCAGTCCTCCGCCCGGCGCGCCTCGGGCGGGATCGCCGCGAGGCGGGCCCGCTCGGCCCGCATGGCAGGCCTTTTCAGCCCGGTGGCCGGCAGCCCGGTGAAGGCGTCCCGCAGGCCGTAATAGAACAGCATCTGCTCGCGGTCGTTGGAGTTCACGAGCACGAACTTGGTCGGGGCCTGGCCGATGGCCGCCACCGCGCCCTCGCCCTGTCGGACGGTGACCGAGCCCTGGGCATTGCTCAGCTCCACCACCCCTTCGAGCACGATGAGCGAGGTCTTTCCCGACGGGTCCACGGACAGGGACCAGTCGGTGCCGCGAATGGCCGCCACCGCCGCGGGCGTCCTCACGTCGACCCCTGAGCCGCCGCGGGCCGCTCGCGCCCAGACCTGGCCGGCCTGAAGCTCGAGCTGGGTATTGCCCTGGCCCGTCGCGACCTCCTTCACCACCAGGGTGGATTGGCGGCCGACCCGGATCTGGGTCTGGTCGGCGAACAGGATCGCAAGGGTGCCGATGGCGTTGGTGCGCAGGGTGTCGCCGCCCACCACGTCCTGCCTCAGCTCGACCCCGCGCCAGAGATCCTCGCGCACGAAGCGCATCTCCTCGCCGCCCTTGGCGGCGACCACGGAGCCCGCAACCGGGACCGGACGGGGGAGGGGGGATTGCGCCTGGGCGCTGGCAAGGCACAGGGCGAGAGCGCTGGCGGCGGCGAGGAGCCGGAGGGATCGTGACGACATGACGGGCAGCTTGACCTGAAACCTTTCCCAAGGGGAGGCGAACCTTAGCAGGAACGCGCCAGGTTCAAAGCCGATTCTGTGAAGACATGCCGTGTTTTGCAGCACATCGTAAAGACCGCTGCGGGAGGGTTCCCTAGAGGAAGGCTGCCATGATGGGCCCCAAGGTCAAGAACACGTCAAGTGTTCAGGATTCCATGCTCTTGTGGCGGGCCATGATGAGCTTCTGCTTCAGATCGTTCTGCGCAAAGGGCTTCTGGAGAACCGGGCGGTCGCGGAAGGCGTCGCGGATGCCGGCGCTGCCGTAGCCGGTGGAGAACACGAAGGGGATCGAGCGCTGGGCGAGGGCCTCGGCCACCGGATAGATCGGCTCGCCGGCCACGTTCACGTCCAGGATGGCGAGATCGACCTGCTCGCGCGAGACCGCCTCGAGCGCAGCCGACAGGCGGGCCGCGGGACCGATCACCTCGCAGCCGAAATCGAGGAGCATGTCCTCCAGCAGCAGGGAGATCGCAGCTTCATCCTCCACCACAAGGATGCGCAGGCCATTGAGGTCGCTCTCGCTCGTCACGGTTTCAGTCACGTTCTCACCTTCTTTTGCGCCGGCGCCCGACGATGAAACGTTCGCGGCGCCGAATTTATTCCGCGGGAGGCTTTGGAGGGGGTCCTGGAATCACAGGGTTCTATCATCCCGAAGCTCTAAAGCAAAAGCCGCGGCCGCCCCAAGCCAATCCCAAGGGCTCTTCGGAATGATTGATCTTAAGGCGCGGGGCTCCAGTTGCATAGGTCACGAAGAGCCTGATGTCGTTCGATAATGCCATTGCGAGGCGCGCGATTTTCACATTTTTTCTGCGACTCTTCGCCTTATGGATAGTCCTGCTTCCCGTCAGCCGCCCGGCTCTCGCCCAGGGGACCCCTCAGGTCGTGGTCGCCTCGAAGGCCGATACGGAAGGGGCTCTGCTGGGCAGCATGATCGCCTTGGTCCTGCAGCGGGAGGGCGTGCCGGTGCGAACGCGCCTCCAGCTCGGACCGACCTGGGAGGTTCGCGCGGCCCTTCTGTCCGGGGAGATCCACATCTACCCCGAATATACGGGCAACGGAGCCTTCTTCCACGCCATGGAGGGCGACCCTGCCTGGAGGGCGTCGGCCGCGGCCTACCAGATGGTGAAGCGCCTCGATGCGGAGCGGCACCGGCTCGTCTGGCTCGACCGGGCGCCTGCCAACAACACCTGGCTCATCGCCCTGCGGGGCGACCTGGCCCGGCGCCACAATCTCGTCACCATGACGGATTTCGCCGAGGCCCTGAAGCGCCCCCTGGAGATCAGGCTCGCGGCCTCGGCGGAATTCGTGGAGAGCCCCGCGGCCCTGCCGTCCTTCGAGCGCACCTACGGATTCCGGTTTCCCCGCGACCAAATTCTCATCCTGCCGGGCGGGAGCACCGCGGCCACCATGCGGGCCGCCGCCCAGGGCCTGGGAGGGGTCAACGCCGCCATGGTCTATGGCACCGACGGGGCCATCGCCACCTTCGACCTGGTGGCCATGAGGGACGTCAGGGGAGCCCAGATCGTCTACGAGCCCGCTCCGGTGGTGCGGGCCGAGGTTCTGGAGCGGTTCCCGGGGATCGCGCGGGCGCTGGCTCCCGTCTTCGGTTCGCTGACGATGGCCAAGCTCCAGGCCATGAACGCGGAGATCGCCATCGAGGACAAGCCGGCCCGGGAGGTGGCCGAGCGCTACCTGCAGGAGCTGGGCCCGAGGCCATGAACGCTGCCCATGATCGCTGCCGCTTCATCCCTGCTCTTGCGCAGGACGCCGCCTTTCCCGGATAATCGGCCCATGATCCCCTGTTTTTCCGCGCAGCCCGCCCTGTCCCGTCCTGAACGGGACCCCGGCGGATCACGCGCCGGGCCGCCGCCATGACCGAGCCGTCCTCCCGGGCGCCGATCCTCATCGTCCTGCATCAGGAGCGCTCGACCCCCGGCCGCGTCGGCCGCCTGCTGGCGGAGCGCGGCCACCGCCTCGACATCCGCCGGCCCGGCCTGGGGGACCCGCTGCCGGACACCCTTCGCGACCATGCGGGAGCCGTGATCTTCGGCGGCCCCATGAGCGCCAACGATCCGGACGATTTCATCCGGGCCGAGATCGACTGGGTCGAGGTGCCCCTGAAGGAGAACAAGCCGTTTCTCGGCCTGTGCCTCGGCGCGCAGATGCTGGCCAAGCACCTGGGAGCCCGGGTCTGGCCCCATCCCGACGGCCGGGCCGAGATCGGCTACTACCCGCTTGTGCCGACCCAGGCGGGCGAAGCCCTGAGCGAGGCCTGGGGCGTGCCCTGGCCCGATCACGTCTATCATTGGCACCGGGAGGGTTTCGACTGCCCCCAGGGGGCCGAGACGCTCGCCACCGGCGACGATTTCCCCACCCAGGCCATTCGGGTGGGGGAGCGGGCCTTCGGCCTCCAGTTCCACCCGGAGGTCACCCACGCCATGATGTGCCGCTGGACCGTCGTCGCCGAAGAGCGCCTCAAGATGCCGGGCGCGCAGGATCGGGTGCGCCAGCTCGAAGGCCGCTTCCAACACGATCCGCATGTGTCGCGCTGGCTGGAACGGTTTCTGGATCACTGGCTCGACGAGCCGCAATAAGAATCGCCGATGAAGCTTCCCATTCTGGTCAGCGGGCGCTTGTGCTTTTGCCCCTGGGAAGCAGAAGACTTTCCGCAGTTCGCATCGCTTCACAGCGACCCCGAGGTGCAGCATTTCCTGCAGATGGGCGATCCACCCTGGGACGAAGCGTTCCTGAGGGCGAAGTTCGAGGGCTTCCGAACCGATTATGCTGTCCATGGTTGGACCAAATTCAAGGTCACCGACCGGCACGGGGCATTCCTCGGCCGCGCAGGCTTCGGGTGGTTTCCGGCAACCGACGAGATCGAGCTGGGCTACAGCTTCAGGCGCGCCGTCTGGGGACATGGCTATGCGACCGAGGCCGCTCAGGCGCTGCTGGATTGGATCTACAGGGCCAAGCCCGTCGATCATGTCATCGGGTTCGCGGTGGCCGAGCATGCAGCCTCCCGCCGGGTGCTCGAAAAAGCCGGGATGTCGTTCACCGGCGTCAGGGATGTCGACGGGATTCCCAACGCCTTCTACCGTCATGAGCGCCCAGCCTGAAGAACTTCGGCTTCAAGTCGCGTCGAACTCGAAGGGCGAGACCCCGCGCTTCATCTCGTCCACGATGAGGGCGTGCATGAGCGGCGGCGCGGCGCGCTGCGGGCAGGCCGCCCGCTCGCACAGGCGGCAATTGATGCCGATGGGGGTGGGATCGGGCGCCGACAGGTCGAAGCCGCGGGCATAGACCAGGCGCCCGGCGTATTTCAGCTCGCAGCCGAGGCCGACCACGAATTGCGGATCGGGGGTGCCCCAGGGGTTGAACGCCCGCTTCACGGCACGAGCCATGGAGAACCAGCGCGAGCCGTCGGGCAGCTCGATGATCTGGGTGGCCACCTGGCCCGGGGTCCGGAAGGTGGAGTGCAGGTTCCAGAGCGGGCAGGTGCCGCCGAACTGGGAGAATGGGAACCGGCCGGAGGAAAAGCGCTTCGACACGTTGCCGGCCGAATCCACCCGCACCAGGAAGAACGGGATGCCCCGCGCGCCGGAGCGGCCCAGGGTGGTCAGCCGGTGCGCCACCTGCTCGAAGCTCGCCCCGAAGCGGGCGCCCAGCACCTCCACGTCGTAGCCCAGGGCCTCCGCGGCCGCATGGAACCGGCCGTAGGGCATCATGAGCGCGCCGGCGAAGTAGTTGCCGAACGAGACCCGGAGCAGCCGCCGCGCCGGCCCGTCCGCCGGCTCCAGGCGCGCCGCAAGGGCGTCGATGGTGTCGCGCATCTCGGCGAAGGCGAGCTGGTAGGCGGCCTGGAAGGTGCGCCCGGACGGGTCCACGATCTCGGAAATGAGAAGCTGGCGGCGGTGATGGTCGTAGCGGCGCAGCGCGTCCGGCATCACGTCGATGGGCATGATGCGGACCCGGATGCCGTGCTTGGCGTGCAGGCGCTCCGCGATGGCGAAGAAGGGCTCGCGCCCGGCCGCGGCAAGGTCCGACGCAAGGGCCTCGGCGGCCTCGTCCAGTTCCGGGAAATGGTTCTTGGCCTCGTGGATCAGCTCCCGCACCCGGTCGACCGGATTGACCTGGGACGCGTCCTCTGCCCGGTCCCGGTCGCTGAGGCTGGGCGTCACCGCCTCCCGGGCGCCGCGCATGGCCTGATAGGCCCGGTAGAGGCGGTTGATGGCGTCCACCAGGGAGGGAGCGCTCTCCACCGCTTCGCGCAGTTCGAGCCGCGCCACCGGCGTGCTGCGGAAGAGCGGGTCGGCGAAGACCTCCTCCAGCTCCGCCACGGTGCGCCCGTGATCGTCGTTGGCGAATTCCCGCGGGTCGAGGGAATAGGCATGGGCGAGGCGGATGAGCACCTGCGCCGTAATGGGGCGCTGGTTGCGCTCCATGAGGTTGAGATAGCTCGGCGACAGCCCGAGCTCCTCGGCCATGCGGGACTGGCTCAGATTGAGCTCGCGCCGCAGGCGCTTGAGGCGGGGCCCCACGAAAAGCTTTCGGCTCTCATCCATGTTGTCAATCTTTTTACAAGCTTACAGACCGGGTGTTGTCATAGGTTTACAAGGCGACTTTTCTTCGGGAATTCGCCGTTGAAACAATGGCTTCTTCTGCGATTATATCCAACAGCAGCCCTGCAGACCCGCTCCGATTGTGGTTCGCAGGAGTGTTTTGTCAACGGATGTAAAAGGATTAGCCATGACCGCCCAGACGCCCCCGGGATCCCCCAACGACCTTGTCCCCGCCGCCCCTGAGGGCCGCTTCGACGGCGTCCGCCGCCCCTATTCCCGGGAGGACGTGCTCCGGCTCCGGGGCTCGGTGCGGGTCGAGCACACCCTGGCCGAGCGCGGCGCGCAGCGCCTCTGGCAGCTCCTTCACGAGCGTCCCTACGTTCATTCGCTCGGCGCCATGACCGGCAACCAGGCCATGCAGATGGCCCGGGCGGGGCTCGAGGCGATCTATCTCTCGGGCTGGCAGGTGGCGGCGGATTCCAACGTCGCCGGCGCCATGTACCCGGACCAGTCGCTCTACCCGGCCAATTCCGGCCCCGAGCTCTGCCGCCGCATCAACCGCACCCTGCAGCGGGCCGACCAGATCGAGCATGCGGAAGGCGGCGCCAAGCGCGACTGGTTCCTGCCCATCGTGGCCGACGCGGAAGCGGGCTTCGGCGGGCCGCTCAACACCTTCGAGATCATGAAGGCCTATATCGAGGCCGGCGCGGCGGGCGTGCATTTCGAGGACCAGCTCGCCTCGGAGAAGAAGTGTGGCCATCTCGGCGGCAAGGTGCTCATCCCCACCTCCGCCCATGAGCGCAACCTCATCGCCGCGCGGCTCGCCGCCGACGTGATGGGCACCTCCACCCTCATCATGGCCCGCACGGACGCGGAATCCGCCAAGCTCATCACCTCCGACGTGGACGAGCGCGACCGCCCGTTCATCGAGCCCGACAGCCGCACCCCGGAAGGCTTCTACCGCCTCAAGGACGGCACGGGCCTCGACCATTGCATCGCCCGCGGCCTGGCCTATGCGGAACTCGCCGACCTCCTGTGGTGGGAGACCTCGCATCCGGATCTCGATGACGCGCGCAAGTTCGCCGAGGCCGTGCACAAGCGCTTCCCCGGCAAGCTCCTGGCCTACAACTGCTCCCCCTCCTTCAACTGGAAGAAGAAGCTCGACGACGCCACCATCGCCAAGTTCCAGCGCGAGCTCGGGGCCATGGGCTACAAGTTCCAGTTCGTGACGCTGGCGGGCTTCCACCAGCTCAATTACGGCATGTTCGAGCTGGCGAGCGGCTACCGCGACCGCGGCATGGGAGCCTATTCCGAGCTGCAGGTGCGGGAGTTCGATGCGGAACAGGATGGCTACACCGCCACCCGACACCAGCGCGAGGTCGGCACCGGCTACTTCGATCAGGTTTCGGTGGTGATCACCGGCGGCAAGTCCTCCACCACCGCCATGAGCGACTCCACCGAGACCGCCCAGTTCCACCCCTCCCCCAAGCTTCAGGCGGCCGAGTGAGCCCCTGAGATTCTTCAAACCCTCTCATCAATGGAGATCATCATGCACAAGTCACGTTTCTGGGTGGTCGGCGGCGAGTACACCTCCTGCGACTGCGAGACCATCGTCCAGGGCACCGAGCGAGTCGTCGGGCCCTTCGAGAGCCGCACCGAGGCCGAGCGCACCTGGCGCAGCCTGTCCGAGGATCACCGGCCGCAGGCGCAGGTCCGCTTCACCATCGCCCAGGAGCCCTCGGCGAACCTGAGCGCCTGACGCTTCAGTCCCAAGGCATGAGCCGTCGCCCTGCCGCCCTCCTTCGCGGCAGGGTTATTGCATTCCATAACGACTATTTCGGCTGCCCGACGGCAGTCTTCCCGGCGTTTCCCTCGCCTAAAGGCGGCCCGTGACCTAAAACAAGGGCGCCGAACCTTGCGTCCTACGAGGGGAACCCATGAAAGCCGTTCTGAAATCGCTCGCCGTCGCCCTGGCTCTCGGTTTGGCGGGGCTGAACGCGGCCCGCGCCGACGTGGTCGTCTCGTCCAAGATCGACACGGAAGGCTCGGTGCTCGGCAACGTCATCCTGCTGATGCTCAACGCGAACGGCATCAAGACCCAGGACCGCATCCAGCTCGGCGCGACCCCGGTGGTGCGCAAGGCCATCACGGCGGGCGAGATCGACATCTATCCGGAATATACCGGCAATGCGGGCTTCTTCTTCAACAAGGCGGACGACCCGCTCTGGAAGGAGGCCGGAAAGGGCTTCCAGACCGCCAAGACCCTGGATTACGACGCCAACAAGATCGTCTGGCTCGATCCTTCGCCGGCCAACAACACCTGGGCCATCGCGCTGCGCAAGGACCTGGCCGAGTCCAACAGGCTGAAGACCCTGTCGGACTTCGGCAAATGGGTGTCCGGGGGCGGCAAGGTGGTGCTGGCGGCCTCCGCCGAATTCGTGAACTCGGAGGCGGCCCTGCCCGCCTTCCAGAAGACCTACGGCTTCAGGATGAAGCCCGAGCAGCTCATCGTGCTCTCCGGCGGCGACACCGCCGCTACCATCAAGGCTGCGGCGGAGCAGACCAACGGCGCCAACGCCGCCATGGTCTACGGCACGGACGGGGGCATCGCCCCCTCGGGCCTCGTGGTGCTGGAGGACGACAAGGGCGTGCAGCCGGTCTATGCGCCGGCCCCCATCATCCGCGAATCAGTGCTCAAGGAGAACCCCAGGATCGCCGAGATCCTCAAGCCGGTCTTCGCGTCCCTCGACCTCACCACCCTCCAGGGCCTGAACGCCCGCGTTCAGGTGGGCGGCGAGCCCGCCAAGGCGGTGGCCACCGAGTACCTGAAGTCCAAGGGCTTCCTGAAATGAGAGGGCTTCCCGACATGAGGATGAGCCTCGAATGACCTGATGCTTTCATCCGACGCTTCTCCTATGTCAGGTGCGGGACGAACATCAGATTGGCCGTGAAGACGTTTCCCTCACAACCGGGCGCGCTGGACATGACGCCGCCGCGCCCAGCCCTTGCCCTCGACCGATTGGGAGGCGTCATCGCCCTTCTCATCGGCCTTGCGCTTTTTGCCGCCCCCTTCGTGACCTATCGCGCCAACCGCATCGTCTCGGGCGAGGCGCGCCTGCTCATGGAGGCGCTGCCGCCCCTCATGGCGCTTGCGGTCGCGGCGGCGGCGCTCGCCATCGCGGCCGGCGCGACCCTGATCCGCGCGCCCCTCGCGCGGCTTGCCGCCGCCGCCGCGGGACTGGCGGTCATCGCGCCGGCCGTGGGAGCGTCGGCGGGCTTCGTCGTTCCGGCCGGCAACACCTTTGCGCGAGTGTCGCCCTCCACGGGCTTCTGGCTTCTCGCCCTGTCCTTTGGCCTGCTGGCCGCCGATTCGCTGATCCGCCTGCGCCTGGGTCCCCTGGCGCGCCTTGCGATGCTCGCCGGGGCGGCGGCGGCCCTTGCGGCTCTCCTCCTCTCGGGCCTCTGGGACGGGCTGTCCATCCTCAAGGAATACGCGGTCCGCTCCGACAGCTTCTGGCGCGAGGCGCGCCAGCACCTGGTGCTGGCCCTGGGCTCTCTGGCGGCCGCCTGCCTCGTGGGGTTCCCTCTCGGCCTTCTCGGCCACCGCGTCCGCCCCGTCAGGGTGGCCCTGCTCCAGGGGCTCGGCATCGTCCAGACCATCCCGAGCATCGCGCTCTTCGGCATGCTCATGGTGCCGCTTGGGGCCCTGGCCGCCCATGTGCCCCTCGCGGCGGCCCTGGGCATCCGCGGCATCGGCGCGGCGCCTGCCTTCGTGGCTCTCTTCCTCTATTCCCTGCTGCCCATCGTGGCCAACACGGTCCTGGGCCTGAACCAGGTGCCGGCGCGGGTGGTGGACGCCGCCCGCGGCATGGGCCTGTCGAAGCGCCAGCGCCTCACGGCGGTCGAGCTGCCCCTGGCCCTGCCGTTCATTCTCGCGGGCATCCGCATCGTGCTGGTGCAGAATCTCGGGCTCGCCACCATCGCGGCGCTCATCGGGGGAGGGGGCTTCGGCACCTTCGTGTTCCAGGGCATCGGCCAGTCCGCCATCGATCTCGTGCTTTTGGGCGCGATCCCTACGGTGGCCCTGTCGTTCGCCGCCGCCATCATCCTCGATGCGATCATCGATCTGGCCAAGGGACGCTCCCATGATCGAGCTTGAGCGCCTCACCAAGCTCTACGACTCGACTCCCGTGGTCGACGACGTGTCCTTCACGGTGGAGGAGGGCGCGGTCGCGGTCGTGGTCGGCACCTCGGGGGCGGGCAAGTCGACCCTGCTGCGCATGATCAACCGGCTCGTGGAGCCGAGCGCCGGACGGGTGCTCATCGACGGCCAGGACACCCAGTCGATTCCGGAGGACGAGCTGCGGCACCGGATCGGCTACGTCATCCAGGGCTATGGGCTCTTCCCGCACCGCACCGTGGCCGAGAACATCGCCACCGTGCCCCGCCTTCTCGGCTGGGACCGCAGGCGCATCGGCGCCAGGGTGGAGGAACTGCTCGACCTGTTCGGCCTCGACGCGGCGGAGTTCGCCCGGAAATTCCCGCACCAGCTCTCCGGCGGGCAGCAGCAGCGGGTGGGCGTGGCGCGGGCGCTCGCCGCAAAGCCCGCCCTCCTGCTCATGGACGAGCCCTTCGGGGCCCTCGATGCGGTGATCCGCGCCAAGGCCCAGGACGAGCTGCTGGCGATCCAGCGCCGCCTCGGCACCACCATCGTGCTGGTGACCCACGACATGAACGAGGCCTTCCATCTCGGCGACCGCATCGCCGTCATGGATCAGGCGCGGCTTCTGCAATATGCGACGCCCGCCGAGCTGTTGACGCGCCCGGCGCATGATTTCGTCGAACGCCTCGTGGGAACGGCCGAGCGGCCGTTCCGCCTCCTGTCCCTGGCGCGGGTGCGGGAGGCCATCGAGCCCGGCCCGTCGGAGGGAGAGCCGCTTCCCGCCTCCGCCAGCCTTCACGACGCCCTCTCCCGGCTGATCTGGACGGGACGGGAGGCCCTGCCCGTGGCCAACGCGTCTGGCGCCGTCATCGGCCGGGTCAGTGTCGCGGGGATTCTCCGGCACGGGCGGTCCCGCCCATGAAGGCGGGTCCGGCCCTCCTGCGCCTGGGGGCGCTCGTCCTGCTGGCGGCGTTCCTCGCGGCCCCCGGGCTCTTCGCCTTCGCGTTCGAGCCGCTCACCGTGAACAATGCGCCGGCGATCTACAACCAGGGCAGCCTCCTCGGCCTGACCCTGTCGCACCTGCGCACGGTGGCCGGCGCGACCCTTGCGAGCACGGTCGTGGCCGTGCTGCTCGGGATCTTCGTGACGCGCCCCGCCGGCGGCGATTTCCTCCCCCTGTCCCGGGGGCTCGTGAACATGGGCCAGACCTTTCCGCCCATCGCGGTTCTGGCCATCGCGGTGCCCCTCGTTGGCTTCGGGGAGAAGCCCACCTTCATCGCGCTCTTCCTCTACGGGCTGCTGCCCATCTTCGAGAACACCCTGACCGGCCTGGAGCAGGTGTCCCCCCGGACCCTGGACGCCGCCAAGGGCATGGGCATGAACCCCCGCCAGCGCCTGTTCCAGGTGGAGCTGCCCCTGGCGCTGCCGGTGATCCTGGCGGGCATCCGCCTCTCCGCCATCATCGGCCTCGGCACGGCCACCATCGGCTCCACCGTGGCGGCCAAGGGCTTGGGGGAGGTGATCATCGCGGGCCTGCAGTCCAACAACGTCGCCTTCATCCTCCAGGGCGCCCTGGTGGTTGCGCTCCTGGCGGCCCTGATCCATGACGGCATGACGGTGGCGGAGCGGGCATTGGCCCGGCGGTTCGGCCGCCCCCCGGACGAGGCGTCATGACCCTGCTGGAGCGCCTGCGGATCGAGACGAGGCCGGCCCATGACCGGATCGAGGCGGCCGTCGATTTCCCCCGGCGGACCTCGTCCCCCGAGGCCTATCGCGGACTGCTCGGCCGCTTCTACGGGTTCCACCGGGTCTGGGAGGAGGAGGCGGCGGCCCTTGCGCCGGACAGGGCGTCGTTTGGGCGCCGCCGCAAGGCCCACCTCCTGGCGAAGGACCTCCTGGCCCTGGGGATGACCCCCCAGGAAATCATTCATTTGCCACGATGTCGTCCTCTCATGCCCCTGCCCGCGCCTGCGGCCGTGCTGGGCGGCATGTACGTCATCGAGGGATCGACCTTGGGGGGCGCCGTCATCGCCCGCGAGGTGGAGCGCAGGCTCGGGCTCACGGCGGAAACCGGCTGCGCCTATTTTCGAAGCTACGGGCGGGACACCGCCCGCATGTGGACATCCTTCGGCGCGGCGCTGCTTGCGGCCTCGTCGCCGGACACGGACGATCTGATCGTCGAGACCGCAAGGAGAACCTTCGACGTGATGCATGACTGGTTGAACGAGGCGCCATGAATCCTGAAACGCCGCCGAGCCTCGATCTGACGGCCTGCGACCGGGAGCCGATCCATATCCCGGGCAGCATCCAGCCCCACGGGATCCTCCTGGCGGTGCGGCTGTCGGACAAAACCCTCACTTATGCCAGCGCCAACGCGGCCCCGGCTCTCGGCCTCGGGTCCGCCCCCGTTCTCCGCCAGCCCTTGAACCGGGTTCTGCCGAACCTCGCCCGGGAATTCGAGGCGGAGCTGAGCAAGGCCCTGCCTGCCGGGAGCGCCCGCTACATCCGCACCCTCACGGTGGAGACGGCTTCCGGCCCCCGGGTCTACGATGCGGTGATCTCCCGCTCCGGCGATCACGGGATTCTCGAACTGGAGGAGGCGTCCCCCGGTGCGGCCGGGGGCTTCGATGCGCTCTCCCCGGTGCTGCGCGCCTTCGTGAACCGGCTGCACAATGCGGAAACCATCGCCTCCCTGTGCCATCTGGCGGCCGAGGACATCCGCCGGCTCACCGGGTTCGACCGGGTTCTCGTCTATCGCTTCGACGAGCACTGGAACGGCACCGTCATCGCGGAAGACCGCAACGAGAACCTGCCGTCCTATCTCGACCTGCGCTTTCCCGCCTCCGACATCCCGGCCCAGGCGCGGGAGCTCTACCGCCGCAACCGGCTGCGGATCATCCCCGATGCGGGCTACGCGCCGGTGCCCATCGAGTCGCACGATCCCGCCCCCCTGGACCTGAGCGATTCGGTGCTGCGCAGCGTGTCCCCCGTGCATCTCGAATACATGCGCAACATGGGCACGCTCGCCTCCATGTCGATCTCGATCCTGCGCGACGGCAGGCTCTGGGGCCTGATCTCCTGCCACAACAGGGAGCCGCGGCGGGTGTCGTTCCAGGTGCGCGACGCCTGCGACTTCCTCACCCAGATCTTCTCCCTTCAGCTCGAGGCGCGGGAGAACACGGATCTCGCCGAAAGCCGGGTGCGCCTGGGCGCCGTGCAGGCCCGGCTCCTCGCCCACATGGCGGCGGAGGAGCACTTCATCGACGGGCTCGTGAACAATCCGGCGGATCTCCTGCTTCTCGCCGGCGCGGCGGGCGCGGCGGTGGTCACGGAGGACCATTGCTGGCGCCTGGGCGAGACGCCCGCCGAGAACGACGTGATGGCGCTGTTCGCCTGGCTCTCCCGGCACCACCAGGAGGACGTCTTCGCCACCGACCGCCTGTCCGAGGTCTTTCCCGAGGCGAGGGCCTATGCGGGCCGCGCGAGCGGCCTGCTCGCCATCTCCATCTCCAAGATGCGCGCCAGCTACATTCTCTGGTTCCGCCCGGAGGCGGTGCAGACCGTCAAATGGGGCGGCGATCCGCGCAAGCCCGTGCAGGAGGAGGCGGGAACGCACAGGCTCCACCCCCGGCGCTCCTTCGAGATCTGGAAGGAAACCCTGCGCGGCCGTTCCCTGCCCTGGGACCCGAGCGAGATCGAGGCGGCCAGGGAGCTTCGCAACGCCATCGTGGGCATCGTGCTGCGCCGGGCCGAGGAACTGGCGTCGCTCGCCGACGAGCTGCGCCGCAGCAACAAGGAGCTGGAGGCCTTCTCCTATTCGGTCTCCCACGACCTGCGCGCGCCATTTCGCCACATCGTCGGCTTCTCCGAACTCCTGAAGAAGCAGGAGGGGGACCATCTCACCGAGCGGGGCAGGCGCTACGTGGACACCATCATCGATTCCGCCTTCACGGCCGGAACCCTCGTGGACAGCCTGCTCCATTTCTCGCAGATGAGCCGCACGGCCCTCAAGCCCCGGCGCATGGAGGTGGGGCCGCTGATCGAGGAGATCCGCCAGAAGCTCATGATGGAGGCCGCCGGCCGGCGGATCGCATGGCGCATCCCGGAGCTGCCCTCGATGGTGGCCGATCCTTTCCTGATCCGGCTCGTGTTCGAGAACCTGCTCAGCAATGCGGTGAAATACACCCGGCCGCGGGAGGTCGCCGAGATCGAGGTGGGGGCGACCCGCGAGGAGGACGAGGTGATTTTTTTCGTGCGGGATAATGGCGTCGGCTTTGATATGAAGTATGTCAACAAGCTGTTCGGCGTCTTCCAGCGCCTGCACCGGATCGAGGAATTCGAGGGAACCGGGATCGGGCTGGCCAATGTGCGCCGGATCATCGAAAGACATGGCGGGCGCAGCTGGGCGGAAGGCGCGCTCGACCGGGGGGCGACCTTCTACGTCTCCCTGCCGGAACCGAAAGGACGGCGTGAATGCCGGAGCTGAAGCCTATCCTTCTGGTGGAAGACAACCCGAAGGATCTCGAACTGACCCTGGCGGCCCTGGAGCAGAGCCAGCTTGCCAACGAGGTGGTGGTGGTGCGCGACGGGGAGGAGGCCATCGACTTCCTCTATCGGCGCGGCGCGCACGAGAGCCGCAACACCAGCGACCCGGCCGTGGTCCTGCTCGACCTCAAGCTGCCGAAGGTGGACGGCCTCGAGGTGCTGGAGAAGGTCAAGGCCGACCCGGGCCTGCGGCATACGCCCGTCGTGATGCTCACCTCGTCGCGGGAGGAAAGCGATCTCGTCCGCAGCTACGAGCTGGGGGTCAACGCCTTCGTGGTGAAGCCGGTCGGGTTCCGCGAGTTCTTCGACGCGATCCAGGACCTCGGGGTGTTCTGGGCCATCCTCAACGAGCCGCCCCCGCCCCGCAACGGCCGGTCGGAGGTCTGATGGACCGCTCGACCTCCTCGCAGTCGGCTCGCCTGCTGCGGGTCCTCCTCCTGGAGGACAGCGCCCTCGATGCCGAACTGGTGACGGAGGCCCTGGCCGGCACCGGGCTTGAAGTGACGGTGGAGCGCGTGGTCTCCGCCGCCGAGTTCACGGGGGCCATTCGCGACCGGGGCTGGGACCTGATCCTGGCCGATTACCGGCTGCCCTCCTTCGACGGGCTGAGCGCGCTCGCCCTGGCGCGGGAGCACCTCCCGGGCACCCCGTTCATCTTCGTGTCCGGGGCCCTGGGCGAGGAGGTGGCGGTCGAGGCCATGAGGCGGGGGGCGACGGACTACGTTCTGAAGGAGCGGCTGGAGCGGCTGCCCGCCACCATCCTGCGCGCCCTGGCGGAGGCTCGCGAGCGGGAGGAAAGACGGCGCGCCCAGGAGGCCCTGCAGCGGCTCCTCGACGAGCGGACGGCGCTCCTGCACGAGCTCGACCACCGGGTGAAGAACAACCTGCAGCTCCTCCTCTCCCTGATCGGCATCGAGATCCGCCAGGCCGGAAACGACGACGTGCGCCATGTGCTCGGATACATGAAGGAGCGCCTCCAGGCGCTGGCGGCCGCCCACCGGGATCTCTACGACGGCCGGGGATCGGCCCGCTTCCATGCGGCCAGCTTCGCCAAGGGCCTGTGCGAGGAGCTGACCGCCGGGCTTCGGGATGTGAGCATCCTCCCGGAATTCGAGGTGGAGGACGTGGAGGTGGAGGCTGCCAAGGCAGCCCCCATGGCGCTGCTGTTCAACGAGATCCTCGTCAACGCCCTCGCCCATGCCTACAGGGACCGGCACGGCAGGCTGAAGCTGACCATGAACATCCATGGGGGCAGCCTGCTGTTCCAGCTCTCCGACGACGCCTTCAGCCCCGAGGAGAAGCGCGCCGCGCGGGAGAGCGCCTCGGGCACCATCCTGAAGGCCCTGGCGCGCCAGCTCGACGCCAGGGTGGACTGGCCGCAGGACGATCCGCCCACCCTGGTGCGCGTCACCATGCCGGTTCAGGACGTCGCCCCATGACGGAAGGGACCGAAGCAGCCGCGACGGCCCGGCAGCCCGCGCAGGGGCGCTCCAAGGGCGCGCAGACCTCGTTGCGGCAGGTGCTCCTGGGCCTGGTTCTCGCGCTTGCCCTGCCGGCCATCCTGGCGGCGGCGGGCGGCCTGTATTCCGGCTACCGGGCGGAGCAGCAGGCCACCGATCTGCGGCTGCAGGAAACCACCCGCGCCTTCGCGTCGTCCTGGACCGGGAGATCGGGAAGGCGGAGGCTGCCCTGCGGGTCCTGGCGGCGTCGCCTCTTCTTCGCAGCGGCGACCTTGCGGCCTTCCACCGGCAGGCAAGGGAGGCCGGGCTCGCCAGCCCCTCCTCGGTCGCCCTCCTCGAACCCGGCGGCCGGGTCGTGCTCGACACCCGGAGCGCCTACGGCGCCGCCCTGCCGGACAGCGCCAGGCCGGACGCCCTGCGGCGGGTTCAGGAGACCCGCCGGCCGGAGCTGTCCGACCTCTCCGCCGATCCGGCGACGGGCCAGCCCCTCGTGGCGCTCGACGTTCCGGTGATCGTCGACGACAGGGTGGCCTTCGTCCTGTCCGGCGCCATCGGCCTGGAGGTCTTCCAGAACCTCATGGGCGACCAGCGGCTCGCCGAGGGGTGGAGATCCGCCGTGCTCGACCGGAGCGGCCGGATCGTCGCCCGGTCCCGGTCGCCGGAGCAGTTCGTCGGACAATACGCCCGCGCCGGAGTTCGCGAGGCCCTGGCCGCTGCCTCTCACGGGCAGGTTCAGGGGGTGACCCTGGACGGGGTTCCGGTGCGGACGTATTTCCAGCGGTCCCCGGCCTATGGCTGGTCCTTCGTCATCAGCATGCCTTCGGCCGAGCTTGCGGAATCCTTCCGGCGTCCCCTGTTCTGGCTCCTGTTCCTGGCCGGCATCCTTCTGGCCGGCGTCGTCCTGGCGGCGGTCCTGTCCCGGGCGATCGCCAAGCCCGTGGACCAGCTCATGGGGGCCGCCCGGGCCCTCGGCCGGGGCGGGGCGGTGGCGGGGCCGACGACCCGCGTGGAGGAGTTCGGAACCATCCAGACGGCGCTCGCCGAGGCGGCCGCCGCGATCCGCCGGCAGGAGCGCGCCCGCGACGAGGTTCTCGAACGCATCGCCGACAGCGAGGCGCGCCTCCAGCTGGCCCTCGACGTGGGCTATCTCGGAAGCTGGGAGTACATCCCTTCAACGGGAGCCTACCGGAACTCGCCCACCTGCCGCGCCAATTACGGCCGCAGCCCCGACGAGCCCTTCACCTACGACGACTTGGTGTCGTCGATCCACCCGGAGGACCGGCAGAAGCAGGCGGAGGTTTTCGCCCGCGCCCTGGCGAACCGGACCGATCTCCACGTGGAGTACCGGGTGGTCTGGCCCGACGGGACCGAGCACTGGATCCGCGTCGGCGGGCGCACCCGCATCGGGCCGGACGGCCAGCTCTCCCTGGTGGGCTTCTCGCAGGACGTGACGGAGCGGCGCCTGGCCGACGAGCGCCAGGCGCTCCTGCTCCATGAACTGAACCATCGGGTCAAGAACACCCTGGCCACGGTCCAGTCCGTGGCGTCCCTGACCCGGCGCTCCGCCGAGCTCGGCGATCCGGGGGCCTGGGACGCCTTCCTCGGCCGGCTCCAGGGCCTGGCCAAGACCAACGATCTTCTCACCTCCGCGAGCTGGAAGGGCGCGCTCCTGAGGGACGTGCTGAGGAACGAGCTCGATCCCTACCAGGATTCCCTGCGCCAGCGCATCCGCCTGCGGGGGCCTGAGATCGAGCTCAAGCCGGGCGCGGTTCTGGCCCTTGGCCTCGCCATCCACGAGATGGCGACGAACGCCACGAAGTACGGAAGCCTCTCGGTGGCCGAGGGGCGGATCTCGGTCATGTGGGCGATCACGGGCGGGGCGAACCCGCTGCTCCTGGTGGAATGGGTCGAGAGCGGCGGGCCGCCCGTGAAGCCGCCCCAGCGCCAGGGCTTCGGCACCAAGCTCATCCAGCGCGGCCTGGCGCAGCAGCTCGGAGGCGAGATCAAGCTCGACTTCGCGCCTGCCGGCGTCCATTGCGTGATCACCTTTCCGCTTCACGCCGTGGTTCTCAACCTCCACGAGGTCGGCGAGAGAGAGGAACGCTACGCCTCCTGAAGGCTGCCCTTGCTGAAGGCTGCCCTTGCGGACCGCTTGACAGGAAACCGCCTGTCGGGCGCTAACCTGGGGATCAGCCTTCCCACCGGTGCCCTCCATGACAGCCGTCCGAGACAAGCTCGAAACCATCCTGGCGCGACTGGCCGCCCGCGAAGCCGACGAGCGCGTGTTCCTGCGCCTCTATCCTGACGCCGCGCGGGCGGCGGCCGACGCCGCCGACGGGCGCAGAAGGGCGGGCGTCTCCCTGGGACCCCTCGACGGGGCGATCGTCTCGATCAAGGACCTGTTCGATGTGGCGGGCGAGACCACCACGGCGGGATCCCTGGTGCTGCGCGATGCGCCTCCCGCCGGGAAGGATGCGGCTGTCGTCCAGCGCCTGCGGCAGGCGGGCGCCGTCATCCTGGGCAAGACCAACATGGTGGAGTTCGCCTTCTCGGGCCTTGGCCTCAACCCCCATTACGGCACCCCCGGCAATGCGGCGGATCCCCGGCGGATTCCGGGCGGCTCGTCCTCCGGGGCAGGGGTGTCGGTGGCCGAGGGCACCAGCGACATTTCCATCGGCAGCGACACGGGCGGCTCCGTGCGCATCCCGGCGGCGCTCAACGGCGTGGTCGGCTTCAAGCCGACGGCCCATCGGGTGCCCCTGGACGGGGCCTTTCCCCTCTCGGCCAGCCTCGATTCCATCGGGCCGCTCGCAGGCTCGGTGCAGGACTGCGCCTTCGCGGATGCGGTCATGGCCGGCGAGGAGCCGCAGGCGTTGAACCCCTTTCCCCTGGCGGGCCTACGGATCGGCATCCCGCGCGGTCGCCTGTTCGCCGAAACCGAGCCGATGGTGGAGCAGGCCTTCGCGGCCGCTCTCGCCCAGTTGGCAGGGGCGGGCGCGCGCCTGGCCGACCATTCGATCGAGGATCTCCTGGAGGCCATGACGGACACCACCGCGGCAGGGTCCATCGCCTCCGTGGAGGCGTCCGAGGTTCATGCGGACTGGATCGACAGCCGGGCGGACCGGATCGATCCGCGGGTGCAATGGATGATCGCCCGCAGCGGCCGGGTTCCGGCCCCGGTCTATATCCGGATGCTGCGGCACCGGCGGGAGCTGGTTGCGGCCATGGACGAGCGCCTGCGGCCCCTCGATGTTATGGCCCTGCCCGCCACGGCGATCTCCGCCCCGCTCACCGCGCCCCTGGAGGCGGACGACAGGCTCTACGACAGGACCGATTGGCTGATCCTGCGCAACACCATGTTCGGCAACCAGTTCGACCTCACCGGCATTTCCCTGCCGATCCCGGGCTTCGAGCGCCCGGTCGGCCTGATGCTGGTCGCCCGGCGCGGCCAGGATCGGGGGCTGCTGGAGATCGCAGCGGGCGTGGAGCGCGAGCTGGCGCTGATGAACGCCTGAAGGCCTCGGGGCCGGCGCACGGGATCGAACGGCAAGCGTTCCTTCCTCTGGAAAGGATACTGGAGAGGATGCGTCGATTCTACCTCTGCCTCGGATACGCCAGCCTCGCGCTCGGCGCGCTCGGCATCGTCCTGCCGGTCCTGCCGACGACGCCGTTCGTGATCCTGGCGGCCTGGTGCTTCGCCCGCTCCCATCCGGCCCTGGCGGAGCGTCTCTACACCCATCCCCGCTTCGGCAAGCTCCTGTCGGACTGGCGCGATCAGGGCGCGATTCCGCTGCGGGCCAAGGTCTTCGCGCTGGCGGCGCTTGCGGTCTCCTACGGGGCGAGCGTGTGGCTCATCGAGAGCCCGACCCTGCCCTTCATCCTGGCGGCGATCATGGGCAGCGTCGCGCTCTACATCGCCACCCGCCCCAGGCCTCGCTCCCTGTGACCCCCGAGCCGTCGAAGGGCCGGGCGGGAGGCTGGAATGATCAAGGCGGGGCGCGACAGCGTCGGCAGGAGGCTGTTTCGAGAACATTGATTTTCGGCACGAAGAAGAGCATGAGAAGCTTAGGCGAGCGGGCCGGCGAAGATGCCTTCAGGCACAGGGGCGAGGAACAGCCGACACGCCGCCGCTCGAGCGCCAAGCCTGACAGGAGAGTTCCGGGCGGTTCTTAAGAGAAACGTCAGAACCGCCAAGCCATGATGGTCGGGGGCAAGCGCTCCGCCAGACGTTTCAGTTCCGGTTTCCAAGTCCCCGGTCCCACTCTGCCCCTATGGTGGGACCGCACCTCAAAGTGCCTGAAAGGGCACTTCTTTTTTGTCCGGCGCACACGGAAAAGTCATCGAACGATAAGGGCTTTGCGCGCATTCTCTCGTGTGCTGCGCAACACAGCCGCAGCATCCCGGATGTGGTGGTATCCGGGAAGTGGGAGAACTGATCCATGCGCCCCCTGTCGGTCGCCCTGTTGTTCGCAATCGCCGGCCTGTCCGTGTCCGGTCTCGACGCGCGCGCCGAGGCGACTACCCGTGTTGCCGCGATGCCGTTTTCCGAATGCCTCGCCATCATTTCCGAGGCGGCGCAGGAGGTGGGCGAGGAGCCCGTGAAGCTTGTGAGCAGCAGCGATCTGGTGACGATGCGGATCAACGCTTCCGACGGCTTCGTCACGGTCTCCTGCAGCCGCTCCGACAACAGAATGACCCTGACCCGCAGCGCCGTTCCGGCCGCAGCCGGCTTGTCGGCGTCCCGCTCGTTTCAGGCCGCCCGTTAACCCTTCGTGAACCTTTTGGGCGCAGCCTTCTCGGGTGCCTGACGGCACGGTCGTTCTCCCTGGATGGCCGCCTCGCGGCCCACCTCGAGCGCCAGCCAACAGGGCGCTCTTTTCTTTGAGAAAAGACCCATAGCGCAAACCGGAGGGCGTCCGGCATCAAGCCCGTTCATCGGCTCTCCGGGCAGGAACCGCGAGAGTTGCACCGGCGTTCAAACCCCAGGAACCTTAACCTAAGGAGTTCGCCCATGAAGAAGCTGATGTTCGCGGCTGCCGCGATGGTGATCGGGTCGGCGGCCTTTGCTCAGGACACCACGACCACGATCAAGAAGGAGCAAGGCATCCTCGGCAGCAAGACAACGATCGAGAAGACCACCGAGCCCAGCACCTCGACCTCCACGACGGTGACCACCACGGGAAGCGTCGGCTGCTCGACCGAGACGAAGCAGAAGACCGATGCCTTCGGCGACACCACCACCACCAAGAAGACCGAGTGCTGATCGGGCGCTGACCCAGGTATCCGAGAGGTCGTTTCGCCCTCTCGGATACCCTCACGAGGAGCGAAAACCTCGTCAAATCCTCCCGGCCATCGCAAGAATTCAACGTCAGGCCTGCCTGCAACGGATCTGCCAGGGCCTCAAGCGTCAGCCTTGGGCTGCGCTGACCGGTGCTGCTGGCCCCGTAATTCCAAGAGGAGCTTTACATAAGGAGCTCTCTTCTTGGTGTATGTTGCCGTGAGCGCCTCCCGCATGAGCCTTTTGAGGTCTTCATGAACAGGACTCTGCTTGAGCCTGATGAACTCCGGCTCATACTGAAAGTCGATATTCGACAAAGTGCGTGAAACCCAGAGGATCTTCAGATCCAGTTCTGACAGAATACCATCCTTGGAGGCAGGCTTCTCTGAAGGAGGAGACAGATGAGCTGATCTCTTCATGGTATTGCCCCTGGTCTTTAGTATCGGTTCATGCAATATAGCTTCACGAGTAACGATCGGGCAACGATCCGGCTCTAAGCATACGAGTTAGATGGGCTTGCGCCGGGTGATTACCTCATTATAAAAGAAATGATATCTTATTCCGCTCTTCGGCATAAAAATATTCGGCCTCATTGCTGAAAGCCGCTACAAAGATCTTCCCTAATGTTACATTTCCTGTTAGTCACTCTTAGGCACTAGTACGTACCCCTGACGAGTTAGACCGCTCGGCCTAGCCTTGCTAAATGTGGCCGTTCAGCGTTCATATTGTGAAGAATTCGTGAACAACCCTCGGGAACCAGGCCAATGTCGAAAGAAATCATGACGCACGTTACCAGCGCAGACGCTCAGCCTGCTGCCCCGACCACCAATATTCATCCGCAGGGGGAGACCATCCTCCTGTGCCGCAATTCGCTGGTGGCCATCGGGCTCAAGCATCTCCTGCAAGGCACCTGTTTCGCCATCACCGATACGGTGTCCGATGAAAGCTCGTTTGCGCTCCGCAATCCCACCGCCTCTCTGCTCTTCATCATCGACGGCAGCGACCTGTCGGACCGGATCATCGCGACGGCCAAGAACCTGAAGGGCCGGTATCCCGGCGCCCGGATCGCCGTCATCGCAGACAGTTTCGATCTCAGCTTCGTCCGGCCGGCGCGGGGTTCGGGAATCGACGGCTTCTGCCTGTCGGCGAGCGAGCGCGAGGTTCTCATCAAGTCCCTGGAACTGGTCATGCTGGGAGAGACGGTCCTGCCGACCTACATTATGGCCCTGCTGCTGGAGGCGACCTCTCCGGTTCGCGAGCTGGAGCCTCATGTTCAGGCCGGAGCGGAGCTTGAGGCGTCCGATCCGAAGCTCCGGAGACTCTCGACCCGCGAGGCGGAGATCCTGCACTGCCTCACCGAGGGCGCGCCCAACAAGATGATCGCCCGCAAGCTCGATGTGGCCGAGGCGACCGTCAAGGTGCACATCAAGGCGATCCTGCGCAAGATCGGCGCCGCCAATCGCACCCAGGCCGCCATGTGGGCCACGAATCACCTGCCCGCAAGCAGCGGCTCTTCCCTGCGGAGCTGACCGACTCCCTTCAGAAAATGGGTCGATGATTCTGGCGACCGGGAGGGTGTTCCTCCCGGTCGCTTTGCTTTGGGCTCATGAGCGGAACGGCATGGTCGTATCCAGGCGGATCAGGCCTGGATTCCAGACCTTTAATAAGGCGTCCGGGTCAGGGCAGGGATTCGCAGCGAGCGGAGGAGTTCATGCTCCCGGCCATGCCGCCCTTCTCCCGCAGATTCGCATCCGCCAATTCCTTCGCCAGCCCTGCGGCGTCAGGGCTCCTGCCGAGCAGCGCCCGCCATCGCCGAGGGCTTTCCTCGGCGAGAAGCCGCGCGCTTTCGAGGGCACGAATCCGGTCGCCCATGCGCAGCCGGTCCTCGATGTTCTCCACGACGCAGTCGAGGAAGATGTCGGTCAGCCGCTGAAGCCCGTGGCGGTACGCCGCCTCGGCGTCCGGCGAACCCTCGACCAGCGGCCACTGGCGCGCGTAGACGGCGCGGATGCTGCGCAGCATCCGCTCGCCGTCCCGCGATGAACTCGTGCTGTACCGGCGATAGCGGGTGACGGCAGGCACCTGGAAGCAGCACGCCGCGAAGCGGTGCGCCACACGCAGATAGAAATCGAGATCGTCGGCGCCCCAAGGGTCGCGAAAGCCGCCGACGGCCTCCACCACCTCGCGCCGGAACATGGCGGACGAGGGCGGGATGATGTACCAGTCGAAGCGCAGCAGGGGCAGGTAGATGTGGGCTTGCGGCGGCGGCGGCGGCACCTGCCACGGCACGGGTTCGCCCTCGAAGGTCATTTCCTCGCGCGGGCCGACGGCGAACCCGGCCCCTGGATGGGTGTCCAGGGCTTCGATCCCGGCGGCGAGGGCCGGCGGCAGCAGATGATCGTCCGCATCCAGGAAGACGAGATATCGCCCGCGGCTGCGAGCGATCCCGGCATTGCGCGCGAGCGCCGGCCCCGCATTGTCCTGACGCAGGACGGTGATTCGCCCCTGCGCGTCCGCGCCCGGGGCCACCGGGAGGGGCGAACCGTCATCCACCAGAATGATCTCGTAATCCTGGAACGTCTGGTCCCGCACCGTTCGCAGGGTCTCGTCGAGCAATGCGGCCTGCGCCGGCGTAGCGAGGTGGCAGGGCATCACGATGGACACGAGGGGCAGCGCCGATGGGGGGGACAATGGGGGCACGCAAAGCTCCTCGGTCTTGCGGTCGGGAGATCGAAGCACCGCTCCGGCGATGGCGGCGAAGCGATGCCCGAGCAGCACGGACCGGTTGGTCGGTCCGTCATCGTGCCGAATCGCCGGGGTCGCGCCGTCTCCCTCCAACTCAGACAAGCGGTCGGAGTTCAGGCATCGGCATCATGAAGCGCGATCCCCGGGCCGCCTCGAACGGAGCGATATCGGGAGGCTTGAAGACAACCCTTGCAGGCCGAAGCCGCGGGCGCGGCCTATTTCCAGGAGGGCCGCGTTCCGGCGTAGGGGTAGCACCGGTCGCGGTTGAGGGTGAGGCCGAAATATTCGCCCAGTTTGCGGATCGCATCCTCATGGTCGGGGTATGGATCGCGGTTCTCGGGGCCGACGATGATGATCCTGAATCGCGCGTCATGCTGCCCGCCTGGCGGAAGCATCGCGGTGGCCAGGGCGATTCCCTCCGCGTTCCTCAGGGTCAGGAAGATGGGCATGCTCCGCTGGATATAGCTCTTGAGACCGATATCCCGCTCGATGAAGGAGCCGGAGGCGGGTTTGTAGCTGCCGGTCGCCGCCTCCCAGGCCTGGCGGAAATACTTCTCGACCGCATGGTCCATGGCGGCCGATTCGAGAGCGGCTTCCCCCTCGGTGTCGATCCGAAACCAAGTCTTGTGCCCTGGGGCGTCACAGATGAATTGCATACCGCATCAACGCGGAAGTCCGGCGATAGATCGCGGCCCCTGCGCCGTTCAGGCCTGTTTCACCCTGAAACGCTTCGATGATCCGCCGGCCAGATGGGAATCGGCGCTCCCGCACCATGCCGCCGCTCGACCCGCCCCCAAGGCATCCGTGCGACAAGCTCGGACAAATATGGTTTGATGCGGGGATCAGGAACCTATGCCGAACGGCTCGTCGCATTCGGAGATCGACCGGCCGCGTGCGCCGGACAACCTTCCCGGATGCCCTGAGACGAATGCAACGCGTAGCTTCCGGGGCTCGGGATAGAGCAACAGGACACTTCCATGGACCGTTTCGACGCGCTGGCCGAGAGGCTGCTCAAGGAGCATGACGACAGGGTTCCGTTCACCCCGGTGGTGCGGGCCGCTGGGATCTCCGGCGTCGGTCCGGCCTATGACGTCCAGGACCTCCATGTACAGAAGCTGCTGGCGCGCGAGGGGGCCGCGCCCGCCGGATACAAGATCGGCCTCACGTCCCCGCGCATGCAGGAGATGTGCGGCATCGGGCATCCCATCTCGGGGGTGATCCTCGACAGCCGGATTCACGGATCGGGCCTGTCGGCGTCCCTCGCCGGGCATGTTCATCTCGGGGTCGAGTTCGAGATCGGAGTCCGCCTGGGACGGGACATGAGCGGGGGGAGCCTCCCGCCGGACGTCTCGACGGTGGGGGAGTGGGTTGCCGGCATCTGCCCCGCCCTGGAACTGGTCGAGGACCGCCATGCGGATTATGGGGATCTCGACGTTCTCTCCCTCATCGCGGACAATTCCTGGAATGCGGGCGCCGTCCTGGGAGCGTTCGTGACGGAATGGCCGGATCTGGCGTCGATCCAGGGCGTGGTCGAGCAGGACGGAGCCGCGATCGACAGCGGGCAGGGGCGGGAGGTCCTGGGCCATCCGTTCGAACCGCTTCTGTGGCTCGCCCGCCATCTCGCCGAGCGGGGAGGGACTCTGAAGGCCGGGCAGATCGTGCTGACGGGAAGCCTCGTGCGCACGCGCTTTCCGTCGCCCGGGCAACGTTACCGCTTCTCTCTCGAGGGCGTCGGATCGGTCGAGGCGCGGTTCAATCCGTAGATCGAAGCCGGCGGCGTCATGCCGGGTAATCGAGCTTCGGATACCAGTCGACGCCCCGGCCTTCCGGCGTGGTGTCCAGCACGTTCCACAAGGGAGCGAAATCAGGCGCGCCGCGGGGGTCCTGGCCAGGATCGGCGGTTTCGCCAGTCATCTCGCCGCTCCAGAAATGGCGGATGGTTCCGTCGCGGCGGGTGAACACATTGAAGGCGGGAATGTCCGAGCCGTCCGGCAGCACCCCATGGTAGTCGTGGGAGTAGTGGCCGTTGAGGTCGCTGTAGAGGCGTAAGCTCTTCCAGCCCCGCTCCTGCTTCCAGGCCATGAGCCGCTCGATGGGCGAGCGGGCGACCACCACGAGGGCCATGCGCTGGCCGATATCGGCGGCGTTGCCCTCAAGACTGTCGAGCAGATTGGTGCACATGGGGCACGGGCGCTGCCGCTGCGGCCCGAACATGTAGTTGTAGATCGCAAGGGTCTGCCGGTCGCCGAAGAGGCTGGCGAGGCTTGCCGGACCGTGCTCTCCCTGGAAGCGGTAATCGCCGGTCACCTCGCCGCCGGGCGGCAGGGCCCGGCGCTGGGCGGCGAGGCGCTCCAGATGGCGGCGCAGCTCGATCTCCTCCGCGAGGAGCGCCGTGCGGGCGGCGCGGTATTCGGCGCTCTCGTTCGGGAAGCGCACCGGACTGCGGCGGGCGAGTTCAGCGGCGGGCACGAGGCTGCTGGTCATGCGGATGCTCCTGCGGTTCGACACCGCTTCCATGATGCGTCTTGCTTTACGCCCTGCGCGGACCCACGAGGCCGAACAGCGCGCCCTGCGGGTCGCCGGCCACGATGATGAAGGCGCCGCCGGGCACCTCGGCCGGTCCGTAATGAACCGCGCCGCCATGGCCCGAGACCGCCCGCGCGGCATCGTCGATGTCCTCGACGCCGAAGTAGAAGGTCCAGGCCGGGGGCGGCCCGCCCGGTATCTGGGTCATCACGGCGCCGATGGTCTCGCCGCGCTGCGTGATGAACTGGTAATCGCCCATCTCGCCCATGGGCATGGCGTCGCCCTTCTCCCACCCGAACAGGCCGGTGTAGAAGGCAAGCGCCGCCGCCTGATCGCCGGTGGCGAGCTCGTTCCATTGGCAATGGCCCGGCCTCATCGGGGTGAACGAGGCGCTCGTCCCATCCACCGCGCCGCGCATCACGTAGAACGCGACCCCTTGCGGATCCGCCACCAGGGCGAAGCGTCCGACGCCGGGGATGTCGGTCGGCGGCACATGCCGGGCGCCGCCCGCTTCGACGATCCGGGCCACGGCCGCATCCACGTCGTCCACGCCCACATAGCCCAGCCATCCCGGGCGCAAGCCCGCGCGCATGCCCGCGCGTTCGGCATCCGGGGGGATCGTCATGAAGCCGGCGATATCCGTGCCGCCGGTGGCGAAGATCCTGTAGTCGCGCGGGGAGCCCTGGGCCTGACGGGCCTGCCAGCCGATGACGGCCGCGTAGAATTCGGCCGACGCATCGGCGTCGGGGGTCAGGAGCTCATACCAGATGAAGTCGCCGTGGGGATTGGCCATGGGGCGCCTCTCAAACGTCGAGGATCGGCGCGAAGCCGCCGAAGATCATGCGTCGGCCGTTGAAGGGCATCTGCGCACCCATGGCCTTCATGCGCGGATCGGTCATGATCCTCTCTTTGGCGGCGTCGCGGGCCTCCTTCGATGGATACTCGATCCAGCTGAACACCACGACCTCGTCGTCCTGCGCCTTCACGGCGCCAAGGAAATCGGTGAGCTTGCCGTCCGGCACGTCGTCCCCCCAGCATTCCACCACCCGGGTCGCGCCGAACTCCCTGAACAGAGGGGCCGCCTCGGCCGCGTGCTGCCGGTAGACCTCCCGGTTGGCGGCAGGCACGGCCGCCACGAAGCCTTCCACGTATTTCATTATTGCCCTCCCTGGGCCCCGATCGGGGACGCCTCGCCGCCCCGGGAGGGGCCGAACGTCATGTTCCCTTGACAAAAACGTTGACATCAACATAATTGGGCGATGTCAAAGCCGGTTCCGCTCGAAACCACGTTGGAGGTGCGCGACACCTGCCTTTGCCTGCACGTTCAGCGCGCGGCTCGCGCGCTCGCGCGGCGGTTCGACGAGGCGCTGCGGCCCGTCGGGCTCACCAGCGGCCAGTTCTCGCTGCTCAACGCGCTCAACCGGCCCGAACCCCCGCCCCTCGGGCGGGTCGCCCGCCTGTTGGCCATGGACCGCACAACGCTCACGGCGGCCTTGAGGCCGCTCGAGCGGGACGGCCTCGTGGCGACCGCCATCGACCCCGACGATCGCCGCAGCCGCCTGCTGCGTCTCACCAGCAAGGGGCAGGGGGTGCTGGCGTCGGCGATCCCGATCTGGCGCGACACCCATGCGGCCATGGAAGCCGGCCTCTCCGGGCTTCAGCCTGACGGGCTGCGAGGCGCGCTGAAAACTCTCTCGGATTTGACGCCGGCGCCCTGAACGCCCTCCGGCTCTCGCGCTGGAGGCGAGCGGATCCATCCGGCCGCGGCGCATCCTGGCGCCGCAGCCCTTGTCAGGCGGTTCACGGCCGCAACCGCCTCGGTCCAGGATTTCGATCCGGGCGACGCCCTGGTCCGCGTGGCCGCGGACCGGCGGGACTTAGCCGCCCTGCTGGAGACGGGTCGCCAGGAGCTGCTTGGCCCGGTCGGCCCGCTGCTTCTCCTGCTGTTGAATGTCCCGGAAGAAGCCGGCGAGGTCCTGATCGCCACCAGCGTCGCTGGCGTACTTCTCGTACAGGTCCGCCCCCTGGAGGGCGTGATACAGAACGCTGACGAGGTTGTAGGTGCTGTTGTTGGTGCCGGTGTTGTCGGCCATGGGTGAGCCTCCTCTGGTGACAAGAACAAGGGCGCAATCCCTGGCCGGCAGGAAGGTTCCCTGGCCGCCCCATCCGGATCGATGATGAGATTTCGGGCCCCACGGCCGCTTCAGTCGCTGCTCGCCTCGTCGATGCATTCGCCGTCCTGAAGGTGATGGAAGCTGATGCGCAGCCTCGCGATGTGGCGGGTCCCATCGGGCGCTGCGCCCAGGCTGAAGCACGGGTTCATCTCGCCCGTCATGCACTCGCCCCGGGGGGCCAGCCTCAGCTGGACGCGGCGACGGCGGGCATGCGCCTCGAACTCATGGATGGCCAGCAGGGTTTCGGCATTCACATCGGCATCGATGCGGCAGCAGCGGCCGCCCTGGCTGCCGGTGGTGATCTGAGCCTCATGGAGCAGGTGATCGAGATGTGTGGGCCAGTCGATGACAAGGGTCTGACGGAGCGGCATGTATCACCCCTTTTGGGCATCGCAGGGTTAAGCGGAAGCCCGGTTTGCTGGTTCCACGCAGCGTTTTGCAAGTCGCTCCATATCTCAAAAGGAGAGGCTGGCCCGGGGCCCAGAAAAGCCGGCATCCTGCCCTTGATCAGCCCCGATTTGCCGTTCGCTATAGGAGATTACCTTGAGCGCAGGGGATATCACATGCCGCTGGATCGTCCTTTCCCGCTGGATGCCGTTCCGTCCCGGGTGAGACATGCGCTGCTGGATGAGTTCAAGGGGCGCTGCCCCACCGTGGGTGAGGTCGCCCAGATTTCCGATTCCTATTGGCTGGCGACCCCGGCCATCGGCCGGAAGGTTCTTCAGACGATCCGCGCCGTCACCCACGCCTCACGGCCCCAGGCCGACCCCCCCGCCCTCCCTCGGCTGACGAATGCCGAGCTGCTGGACCGGCTTGAGAGCCTGAGGGAGGAGCTTCAGTGGCTACACGCCGCCGTGAAGGCAAGGAGGCGCAAAGCGTCACAGCGCAAGGACCGCTTCCGGAGGCACCCCGTCGAGGATTCCCTCCCCGGCAGGCCTCCGTCAGGCGAGGGCCGGCCGCGGACGAGCCCCGAAGGGTTCCCCTTGTAAGGGGGCCTGCCTGGATCAACCCCGGCGATGTCCCATGCGGGCGCTCAGCCGAGCGTGAGCATCGCCGTGATCAGGGCCGCAAGGGCCACCACGCCGCCCGCAAAGCCGGCCACCGCGAGGGCATTGTTGAAGTCTTTGCGGTCCATGAGACGCCTCCTGGCGATCAGCTGCCACTCCTCCCAACGCCGGTGAGCGCCAATCGCCTCAGCGTGGCCGGTTCAGGGACAGCCTGGGAAACCGCCCCCGACCTCTCCCGCCAGGGGGACCCGCTGCCCATGGTTGCCGGCCTTGGGCGCCAAAACCCGTGGCGGCAGACCCGCATTGCGCCCAATGTGCCCCGATTCGACCTCGAGAGCCGCATTGGCGGCGGCCATGCGATTGAAAACGGCCCTATCGCGTTACATCTATCGGGCATGGCCAATACGCAAACCCATTCAGTCGCAAATCCGACGCTTGATGAAACCATCCAGGCCCACCTGGGACGCGAGCTGCGCGCGCTTTACGGCGATCCAGCCGAGGACAAGCTGCCCTTGAGCCTCTCCCGCCTTCTCGACCGGGTCGCCCAGGTCATCCGGGCTCACACGGAACCGGTGGATCAGGCCTTCGTGGATGCCCTCATGGGCAGCCTGTCCTCCCTGCGGGCCTTCGCGATCTCGCTCACCCGCGACGTCAATCGGGCCGAGGATCTCGTTCAGGAGACGGTTCTCAAGGCCATCAGCAAGCAGGAGAAGTTCGAGGCAGGCACCAATCTCCAGGCCTGGCTCTTCACCATTCTGCGCAACCTGTACTTCTCCGCCCACCGCAAGACGCAGCGCGAGGTGGAGGACGCGGACGGCTCCTACGCCGCCACGATGATCTCGGTTCCCGACCAGGAGGACAAGATCATCGTTCAGGATCTCTATGGCGCCTTGGCCAAGCTCCCGCAGGAGCAGCGCGAGGCCATCCTGCTCGTGGGCGCCGAGGGAATGTCCTATGAGGAGACCGCCGACGCACTTGGCGTCAAGGTCGGCACGATCAAGAGCCGCGTGAACCGGGCCAGGAATCGCCTGGCCGAGTTGATGGGGCTTGCCGGCCAGGACGGCATCGCCGGATCGCGGAGCGCAGGGGTGGAAGACCCCGCCTAGTCCCGGCCCCGTGCCCGCCTCCCGGTCCCGAGATTGGACGACAGGCGGCGGCTTGCCGCGGCAGGGAAGGTGATTGACGGAGCTTCGGGCGCTTCTTTCGGATCATCCTGTCTCGTGCTCTTGTCGAAGAGGCGGGCGGGTGCCAGAAAGGCGGTCGACCACGCCGCCTCGATCTCCCTGGATCGGGGTGTTTTCATGGTCATCCGTTGAAAGGAACAAGCCGATGGCTGGTAAAGCCCGCATGAGACCCTCTTTCAAGAAGCACACCCGCCGCTACAAGGAACTGGTTGCCCCGGCCAAAACCCTGGAGGGGCTCAAGAAGCTCACCAAGAAGCGCCGCTACGCCAATCGCCACGGCTAGCACCCATCCCCCTTGCGTCAGCGGAGGGGTGAAGCGAGGACCAGGGGGCAAGCAACTTTCGGAGATTGGTGCCAAGAGCACGCAGTGCCGTTTGCCTGCGCGGACGGCCTGTGGGCTGGGGTGTGCTGCGACCGATAGGGAACTCTGTACCAGGGCGCTGGCGCGACCGCTCGGAAAGCCGATAACGGCCTCAAGCCGAACGGCATGGCCTTCTCGCGGATGCGGCCATGAGGCCTGGTCCGTAATTGCCTCACATCGGAGGGCTTGGGGTCCTAGAGACTCTTGGTTTCATCCTCGATGGACGCCTCGACGAAGGCCACGAAATGCGTGAGAGCAGTCGGCGTCCAGAACTGACCTGACAGCAAGAACGCCCAGCAGACGAGACGCATCGCCAGACTGCGCCGCGTGCTGGCGACCAGGTCCGCCATTCTACTCCGCTCAGAAGCAGGAGCCTCGGTACCGGGAAGATCTTCAGACACACTCATGATTTGCATTCGTTCATGACCGGTGACATTTCGACACGAAAGTCATAGCACCGCCTCTACTTCCTGTCGCGATGCCATCGGTCGCATTCAAAGCCTTCCTGCGGAAGCCCGAGGGTTATTTCGGATGAATGGAAGCTCACCCTGATCTGAACGCCACGCCTGCTTGCCCGCAATCGTGCTGCCGGTCTCTGGAAGCATTCCGCACCAGGAATGAGACAGGGTTTCATGCAGCAGGCTTTTCGAACGCGGGGATCGTCGTCGCGAAGAAGACTTCGTGGTCCCCATAAAAGCGTTCGACAGACCCGGACGGCAGGGTTCCCAGCTGAGATCGGAAAGCGGCCATGGCCGCGCGCTTCCTCTGGCTCACCCCATGGATCGGAAGAACGAGGGCGCCGGCCAGATCACTCCCTCTCAAGCGTCGGCCAAGGCCGGAAAACCAGACCAGCCATATCGGGTATTGCAGAAGGTCGACACTAAGGCCGGAGCGCAGGACGGCATCAGTGACCATCCTGAAGGCTGCCTCATGGTCCTTGTGGCGATCATGCCTGTGCGTGACGTAGACTTCCCCGGGCCGGAATGTTCTAAGCAGCGTCGCAATCCGATCGATGGCTTGAGCGCGGTCCGGGCCGGACAGGGAGTCGAGACCTCCATCAGGATAGGACAAGAACTCCAGATCCCCTGCCGGCACGCCTAGTGTCGCAGCGGCAGCGGCGACTTCTCCATTACGCAGCCGCGTAATCCGCTCACCGGCGGCATCTCTGGCATCATCGCCGAAGCAGGCGGCGCCGTCGGTCAGAATAACGACCTTTACAGGTATTCCCCGCTCGCGCTTGAGCGCAATAAGGCCGCCACAGCCGAACGTCTCGTCGTCCTGATGCGGGGCAAAGACGATGGCTGACTTTTCGCTCAATGTCATCGGCTTGCCGCGCAGCATGACTCCCCGGAAGACCGCCTGAGAGAATAGCTTTCGCAGCTTGTTGAGCGCCCGCTCGCGGCGTGTCTCTGGGGGCATCGTGTATGAGGGATCCATCCCGCTTTGGTTTAGCCGGTTGTCCGAGAGTGTTTCGGGATCTGCCAAGGGCTCCTCCTCACCCTATCATGATCAACAAAAGTCTGGAGACCTGATTGCTCACCTTCAAATTTGTCTGCCAGTGCCGGGGACCGCTTCCTTACCGATACACCACAATCCCGCAGCCTGTTTTGGGAACTGTTCGTCCTTGAGTGGTCGCATACATCAATCCGGAACTTTCCGCAGGCCACAAGCCATAAGCAGGCGCGCGAGTGCTCCACCCTTAGACACCTGCTTACGAGAAAGATACTGCAAAACCATGGCAGTGTATTGGAGGCGGCGATCTCGTGGGTTTAGTATGTTCAGATCTTCGAACTGTACTGAAATTTCGGGAGAAATGTAATTCTTGTTCTTCTGAAGAAACCGCATCGCCGAATGGCGATCCCGCTGAGCGGAGAGCCTGTTGAGAAGCGCTCCCGATCGAACAGCTACCTGACTTGTATCGAGGTTTATGAGCTTGAAGTTATGAACCACAGCTGAAATCAACAGGTCCCAGTCCTCGTGCCGCTGGAGTGCTTCATCGAATTGCAGGATGTCACGCCACTGAGAATGGAAAATGAGGCTCGGCGTCGGAATGAGCAATTCTGATGAAACAAGGCCTTCGGCCAACACTCGAGGGTCATCAATGCGTGCTGGCGGGCGGGATATCACGCGTCCTTTAACAACCAAATTGTCAAAGTAGATATGTTTCTCCGAAGGAGAGTACTTACCTATCTCTGCCCCCGCCAGTTCGAGGCGGCGTGGCTCCCAGGTGTCGTCCGAGTCGAGGAATGCGATGTACTCTGCCTCCGCAGCTAGGACACCAACATTGCGTGCGTGACTAACCCCATTGTTAACCGGAAGCCGAATAAGCCGCACGTTCCCGCCGAGCTTTCTGATCTCTCGACTTATCGGTGGAGCAGAACCGTCATCTACAACAATGATCTCGCGCGCCTGACTGCTTTGCGCAAGAACCGACTGAACCGCTTGGGACGCCAGCTTCTCACGCCCGAAGACCGGGATCACAACTGAAACGTCTAGCTTTGTCATAGACATGTCGACACAGCTGTCACTTTACTGCCCTTTTTGTGTCAATGAGGCTGCTTTCTGCAGGAAGGTAAATGCTAAGAGGCACTTTCGCGGCGAAAATGCAGTCGATGGATCTTGCTGGGTTTCCTCCGATGCCAATCCATGAGGATGGGTAATCCTTTTGGATGTTGGATACGTCGCAATTCCTCCTGTGCCTTGGCAACTCAATGCTTCGTTCAAGTGACCTAGTCGTTGTCTTGAAGCGATTACTGATCGTGCCGTGCGAGCCGACGTCAGCTCGATATGTACGCACTAAACTTTAGGTGTCTTCCATTCCTGAGAGGCAACCGTGCCGGTAACAAGCAGAGCTTTTCACGTGCTGTGGCGCATTGCGTCCTCCGTCCCCGCAGCAAGACAGATCCTGCCCAGAAGCATCCGAAGCAGAGTAGGCTTGTTCCTCTATTCCAAAGCGTTGCCGCAATTTCCGGATCGGGTCTACATGCGGGAGACAATCATCCCATACATTCTCGAGCGAGGAGCATTGCGAGTGCTCAGCATTGGAGTGGGACCACACACCGTTGAGATCACGGACCTGCTAACGGCAGGAGGTGCTGAAGTCTGGACTCTTGACATTGATCCGCAGCTTCAGCGTTGGGGATCGCCCAGACGACACATTGTTGGTAACGCGATCCGAGTTGACGAGATCGACGGTACTCGAGGCTTCTCCTGTGTCTTGCTCAATGGCGTGCTCGGGTTTGGAATCGATCATCCGGATGACATCGGGCGTACCTTCATTGGCCTATCCGAAATCCTGCCACCCGGAGGACTTGTCGTGCTGGGATGGAATACGGACCAAACTCAAGATCCTCTGCAGCATCCGGAGTTCCGCCGGTTCCGCTATGTTGAGGATGAGACCTTACCTGCACGTGTGACTTTTCCAGGATCGACTCACGTGTATGATTTCGTCGAGCGAGCAGGTGCAGCCTGACTGGCACTGGAGCCGCTATCTGGTTGGCAAGAAGGGAGACACGCGAGCGGCTGCGATATTGAAGACGGTGGGGCTGTAGAAGGGCTGGCGCGATATCTTTTTGATCGCACTTAGTGGGCGTCTGCATGCCTTGGGACTTAAGCGCCAGGGTGAGACGATGACGGAGGGGCAGGATAGCCCAGCTCCGCGCTCATGTGGAAGTGCGCGCCGATCTTCTGCTTTGCGAACTCAAGGCGGTGCGGCTCCCAAGTGTCGTCCGAGGCGAGGAGCGCGATGTATTCCGCCTGCGCCGCCATCATGCCGACGTTCCGTGCGGCGCCGACTCCTCTGTTAACAGGGAGCCGAATGAGCCGCACCTTCTCGTCAAGCGGCTGAAGCTGCTCCTCGACGGGCGGGTCTGAACCATCATCTACAACAATGATCTCACGCGCTTGGTAGCTTTGAGCAAGCACGGACGCAATCGCTTCGGAAACCAGCTTTGCACGCCCGAATGTGGGAATCACAACTGAAAAGCTCGGTTCCTGTCTCGGTTGCAGCATCGTCACTTATGTTCCCAGGCTGGAGGCGTTGCAGAGGGCTGGATGATCCGTCGGATGGTTTTTCCTGCCGCAAGCCGGAGCAAGCGGACCGGAGCTGCAGCCCATGGGGAAATGGCCAAAACCCGGCTCGGACATGTCTGAAGGTAAGGAGCGGTGCGCCGGGAAGGCTCATCGAAAGGCCCACTCTTCCTTAAGGTCTGCGCCGCTTGCTGCTCCTGTGTTCGAAAACCAAGTCGACCAGCAGGTACATGGGCCATGTGAGAATGAACGCTACGCGATGGACGACGGTATCGCTCTCCTTCAGTTCCTTGGGCGGCGCTGCGATCAGGAGCACGCCCCCGATGGCGATGGAGGAATAGAGGTTCCACATCAGAACGCCCCTTGAGCGCGACGATCTTGGTTATGTGCCGAGGAACAATATCATGGAACTCGCGGCAGCTTCCGGATCTCTTGCGGTAGCCCCGATTGCCTCATAGGTCCCGGAATCGGCGTCACCGCTTCGCCCATGCGCCAAGAATGCAATCAAGAGCCCGGTCCGGCTGAGCACCGGACGGGGTCTCGTCGATGCAGCACATCCACTCTTGAGATCGGCGCTGATCGGCTGACGGTGGAGCGATGCGAAAACGGGTGAACCTTCGGATAGAAGCGGTGGTCTCATCCTTTGAGCGACGGCCGCGCTAAACGTTCGCGATCATCACAGCGTTGAACACGAAGGCGAAGACAAAGGCATGGAAGGCCAGCCTGAGGGTCGTCCAAAACTCCGATTGCATGACCAGCATCGCCTTTGCGGCAAAGGAAGCCCCTGAGCTTGAAGATCTGTTTGCTTGAGCATTCCCGAGAACGCGCACGCGATCACTTGGGAACTTGAGGTATCTCGGACGTCTGACCCCTTATGGGCCCGACCCGTGTTTTCTGCCTTTGGGCTGACCAAAGGTTCTCGAACGCACCGAAGCGCTCCTGAATATCCGCTTGGGCGCCAAGACCCTTCCTGGGGCCTGCTGAACCGCCCAGGGGCCACTCATGGCAGCGCATGGCGCCGGCTCCAAAGCCAGGCGGTGGAGGTGGTCGGCTGCGGCTTGGCTGCGGGAGAATCGGCCAAGGGGATGCGGGAGGGCACGAAATGGAGGACGCAGCAGCGCGTGCTCCATATCAATTCCTTGAAATATCACATGATTTTTAGGATGAAAGAGAACTTGGTGGAGCTGAGGGGATTCGAACCCCTGACCTCTGCAGTGCGATTGCAGCGCTCTCCCATCTGAGCTACAGCCCCGGTCGCCTCTAAAGACCAAGCGGCGAAACTTCTAGGCCTCCTGGCTTTGGTCTGTCAATCGGCGTGAGGGCTGGCCTGCTCGACTTTTCGGCCGGGCAGGGCCGGACCTTGGCCTTTTGCGGGTTGTTCCCGGGCCCCTGTGACGTTACATGAGCAGCGCCCGATCCCCACAGGTTTTCCATGCGCGCTCTGCTCGAAGTCATTCTGATCGCCCTGCAGCTCTATACGTACCTCATCGTCGCCTCGGCGATCCTGAGCTGGCTGGTGGCCTTCAACGTGGTCAACACCCGTAACGACGTGGTTCGCTCCATCTGGACCTTCCTGGACGCCGTCACCGAGCCGGCCCTCAGGCCGATCCGGCGGATCCTGCCCAATCTGGGGGGCATCGACATCTCGCCGGTGATCCTCATCCTGCTGATCATCTTCATCCAGAAGCTGATCGTCGACTACCTGATGCCCATTGCCTTCTGAGGGAGGCGTGGCCCTGCCCTGGCGCATCCGGCCCGATGGCCTGGAACTCTGCGTCCGGGTGACGCCCAGGGGCGGGCGGGACGCCATCGACGGGGTCGAGGCCCTGTCGGACGGCAGGCCGGTCCTGAAGGTTCGCATCAGAGCGGCGCCGGACAAGGGGGCGGCCAATGAGGGCGTCAGGCGCCTTCTCGCGGGGGCCCTGGGCCTCCCGGCCTCGGCGGTGAGCCTCGAATCGGGCGCAACCGCCCGGCTGAAGACATTCTCGATCGCGGGCGCGGCCGAGCCCCTGGCCGCCGCGCTCGCCGCCATGACAGGACACGCCCATCCATGAGCGCCACGATCATCGACGGCAAAGCCTATGCGCAGGGCCTGCGCGCCCGCATCGCCCGGGCGGTGGGCGATCTCTCCCGCCAGGGCGTGACCCCGGGCCTGGCGGTGGTCATCGTCGGGGAGGACCCCGCCAGCCAGCTCTACGTGGCCAACAAGGCCCGCCAGACCGTGGAGGTGGGCATGCGCTCCTTCCAGCACAGGCTGCCGGCCTCCATGAGCGAGGCGGAGCTCCTGGGCCTGGTGGCCCGGCTCAACGGGGATCCGGCGGTGGACGGCATTCTCGTGCAGCTGCCGCTCCCCCGGCAGATCGACGCCCAGAAGGTGATCGAGGCCATCGATCCGGCCAAGGACGTGGACGGGTTCCACCCGATCAATGCCGGAAGGCTCATGACCGGCGCGCCGGGCCTCGTGTCCTGCACGCCCCTGGGCTGCCTGCTGCTGATCCGGTCCGTGCGCCGGGACCTTGCCGGGCTCGATGCGGTGGTGGTCGGGCGCTCCAACATCGTCGGCAAGCCCATGGCGCAGCTCCTCGTCGGTCAGAGCTGCACCGTGACGGTCGCCCATTCCAGGACCCGGAACCTTCCCGAGCTCTGCCGCCGGGCCGATATCCTGGTCGCCGCCGTGGGACGGCCCGAGATGGTGCGCGGGGACTGGGTGAAGCCCAGCGCCGTCGTGATCGACGTGGGCATCAATCGGGTGCCGAACCCTGCCGCCGGCGAGGGAAGGACCCGGGTGGTGGGCGACGTGGCCTTCGCGGAGGCCGCGGGGGTCGCCGCCGCCATCACGCCGGTTCCGGGCGGGGTCGGCCCCATGACCATCGCCTGCCTGCTGCGCAACACCCTGGAGGCCGCCTGCCTGAGGCGCGGCCTGCCGCTGCCGCCGCTGGAGGCTGCCAGGCCCTGATCCGTCAGGCCCCTTTGCGCAGGTGCTCCACCAATTGCCGCGCCGAGGGGGCTAAGTCCTTGAGGGAGCGGATGCACAGGGTCAGGTCCCGGGCGGCCCAGGGATCGTCCAGGTCGATGGCGGTGATCGCCATGGTGCGGGCGGCGCGCCGGGCGGTGGTCTCGGGCACGATGCCGAGCCCCACGCCCGCCTCTACCATGCGGCACACCGCGTCGAAGCTGCGCAGCTGCACCCTCAGCCGCAGGGGTTTGCCGACCCGCGAGGCCTTGCCGGCCAGGAACCGCTGCAGGGCGCTCGCCCGGTCGAGGCCGACGAAGTCGTGCTCCAGCACCTCCGCGAAGGAGAGGGTCCGGTTCGAGGCGAGGGGATGGCCCGCCGGGACCACGAGCACGAACCGGTCGCTGCGGAACGGATAGGTCTCGAGGCGCCCCGTATCCACGGTGCCGGCCACGATGCCGATGTCGCCCACCCCCTCGGCGATGAGCCCGACGATCTCGTCGCTGAGCCGTTCCTCTAGGTCAATGGACACCTGCGGGTGCCCGGCCAGGAATGCGCTCAGGGCCTCGGGCAGGAACTCCGTCAGCGCATTGGTGTTGGAGAGGATCCGGATCTGCCCGGCCAGGCCCCCGGTGAAGGAGCCCAGATCCTCCCGCAGGCGCTCGGCTCCGGCGAGCAGGGCGCGGGCGTGCTGGAGCAGGGTTCGGCCGGCCGGGGTGGGCGTCACGCCCTGGCGGCTCCGCAGGAGAAGAGGCGCGCCGAGGGATTTTTCCATGTTGCGGATGCGGGTGCTGGCCGCCGCCAGGGCAAGATGGGCCCGCTCCGCCCCGTGGGTGATGCTGCCCGCCTCGACCACATGGCGGAAGAGGCTCAGGTCGACGAGATCGAAATGCATGGGTCGTCCTTCGTTATTCGCGAAGGTAGATAAGAATTATTACAAATTGCACAGGAAGCAGGCTTGGAGCAATGTTCGTGGCTGACGAAGTCTGCCGGTTGCCGTCACCTTGCGCGCAGGGCGCATCGCGGCGGCGGGCACCCGATACGAACCATTCCAAACCAGGCGCGACGGGCGTCGCCGACGAGGAGTGAATCCCATGGCTGAGGCAAAGCTGGCCCCGAGGCCCCTGTCGCCGCATCTTCAGGTCTACCGGTGGAGCTGGACCATGGCGATGTCCGTCTTCCATCGCGCCACCGGCACCGCGCTCTATATGGGCATCGCGCTCTTCGCCGTGTGGCTCGTGGCCCTGGCCTCCGGCCCGCGGGCCTTCGAGTCGGTGCAATGGTTCTTCGGCTCGCCCCTCGGGTACCTGGTCCTCTTCGGCTATACCTGGGTGCTCATGCACCACATGCTGGGCGGCGTGCGCCACCTGGTGTGGGATTTCGGGCACGGCATGGAGCCCGCGCAGCGGGTCAACATGGCCCGCTTCACCCTCGTCGGCTCGATCATCCTGACGGTCCTGATCTGGGCCGTCGCCTTCATCGCGTTCTGAGCAGGAGACCGGATCCATGGCCGACAACAGGGCTGACACCCGCGTTTCCATGCGCACCCCGCTCGCCCGCGTGAAGGGCCTCGGCGCCGCCGGGCACGGAGTCGAGCACTGGTGGATTCACCGGGTCACGGCGGTGTCGAACGTCCCGCTCATCATTTCATTCGTGATCATCGTGGCGGCGCTCGCCGGCAGCTCCTACGAGGGGGCGGTCGCCATCGTGTCGCATCCCCTCACGGCGATCCTCCTGCTCCTGGCGGTGATCTCGGTGACGAACCACATGCGTCTGGGCATGCAGATCATCATCGAGGATTACGTGCACGACAAGGGATACAAGATCGCCGCCGTCATCGCGAACAACTTCTACGCGACAATCATCGCGGTGGCCTGCATCTACGCCATCCTCAAGGTCAGCCTCGGCCGCATCCTGCTCTAAGGAACTTTTCCATGGCTCAAGCAACCAACGGCGCCGCCGTCAACGGCAAGGCCTATTCGATCGTCGATCACACCTTCGACGTGGTGGTGGTGGGCGCGGGCGGCGCGGGCCTTCGCGCCACCGTCGGCTGCTCCCAGGCGGGCCTTCGCACCGCCTGCATCACCAAGGTGTTTCCCACCCGCTCGCACACGGTGGCGGCTCAAGGAGGCATCTCCGCGTCGCTCGGCAACATGGGGCCGGACGACTGGCGCTGGCACATGTACGACACCGTGAAGGGATCGGACTGGCTCGGCGACCAGGACGCCATCGAATATCTCTGCCGCAACGCGCCTGCCGCCGTGTACGAGCTGGAGCACTGGGGCGTTCCCTTCTCCCGCACCACCGAGGGCAAGATCTACCAGCGCCCCTTCGGCGGCATGACCACGGATTACGGCAAGGGCACCGCCCAGCGCACCTGCGCGGCCGCCGACCGCACGGGCCACGCCATCCTGCACACCCTCTACGGCCAGGCGGTGAGGAACCAGACCAACTTCTTCATCGAGTATTTCGCCCTCGACCTGATGATGGATTCCGACGGCCGCTGCATCGGCGTGGTGGCGCTCAACCAGTCCACCGGCGAGATCCACCGCTTCCGCGCTCATATGACGATCCTCGCCACGGGCGGCTACGGGCGGGCCTATTTCTCCGCCACCTCCGCCCATACCTGCACCGGCGACGGCAACGCCATGGTGCTGCGCGCCGGCCTGCCCCTGCAGGACATGGAATTCGTGCAGTTCCACCCCACCGGCATCTACGGCGCGGGCTGCCTCATCACGGAAGGAGCCCGCGGCGAGGGCGGCTACCTCACCAATTCCGAGGGCGAGCGCTTCATGGAGCGCTACGCGCCCTCCGCCAAGGACCTCGCCTCCCGCGACGTGGTCTCCCGCGCCATGACCATGGAGATCCGCGCCGGGCGCGGCGTGGGCAAGGGCAACGACCACATCTACCTGCACCTGGACCATCTCGACCCGAAGATCCTGCACGAGCGCCTGCCGGGCATCTCGGAAAGCGCCAAGATCTTTGCGGGCGTCGACGTGACCAAGGAGCCGATCCCGGTTCTGCCCACCGTGCACTACAACATGGGCGGCATCCCGACGAACTACCATGGCGAGGTGCTGACCCTGAAGAACGGCAACCCGGACACGGTGGTGCCGGGCCTCATGGCGCTCGGCGAAGCGGCCTGCGTGTCCGTGCACGGGGCAAACCGTCTGGGCTCCAACTCGCTCATCGACCTGGTGGTGTTCGGCCGCGCGGCAGGCCTGCGCTGCGCCGAAGTCTTGGAGCCGAACGCGCGGCACCGGGAATTGCCTAGCGGCGCGGACGAGCTTGCGCTCTCGCGACTCGACCGGTTCCGCCATGCCAACGGCTCGACGCCCACCGCGGAGCTGCGCCTCCAGATGCAGAAGACCATGCAGAACAACTGCGCGGTGTTCCGCACCGGCGAGGTGCTGGAGGAGGGCAAGCAGCTCATCCACCAGGTGTGGAACGGCGCATCCGACATCAAGGTCACGGACCGCTCCATGATCTGGAACACGGACCTCCTGGAGACCCTGGAATTCGACAACCTGATCGGACAGGCGGTGGTCACCATGGAAGGCGCCGCCAACCGCCAGGAATCCCGCGGCGCCCATGCCCGCGAGGATTTCTCCGAGCGCGACGACAAGAACTGGATGAAGCACACCTTGGCCTGGCTCGACGACAGGTCGCATCGGGTGACCATCGATTACCGGCCGGTGCACACCTACACCATGTCGAACGACATCCAGTACATCGAGCCGAAGGCTCGGGTGTATTGACAACACCGGTCATGGCCGGGCTTGGCCCGGCCATCCACGTTTTCCTGCGCCTATGTACAAAGGCGTGGATGCCCGGCACAAGGCCGGGCATGACGAAATAGAGGCAAGATAAGTATGGCCCAATTCACCCTCCCCAAGAACTCCAAGTACACCGAAGGCAAGACCTGGCCCAAGCCGGCGGGGTCGAACCTTCAGGAGTTCCGCATCTACCGCTGGAACCCCGACGACGGCGCCAATCCGCGCATCGACACCTATCATGTGGACCGGGACGATTGCGGCCCGATGGTGCTCGATGCCCTGTTGTGGATCAAGAACAAGGTCGACCCGACCCTGGTGTTCCGCCGCTCCTGCCGCGAGGGCATCTGCGGGTCCTGTTCCATGAACATCATGGGCATGAACACCTTGGCCTGCACGCTGGGCATCGACGATTGCAAGTCGAGCAGCATCAAGATCTATCCCCTGCCGCACATGCCGGTGCTGAAGGATCTGGTGCCGGACCTGACGAGCTTCTTCGCCCAGCACGCGGCCATCGAGCCCTGGCTCCAGACCCAGACGGCGGAGCCCGAGACCGAATGGCGCCAAACCCCGGAGGAGCGCAACCAGCTCGACGGGCTCTACGAGTGCATCCTCTGCGCCTGCTGCACCACCTCCTGCCCGAGCTACTGGTGGAACGGCGACCGCTTCCTGGGCCCTGCGGCCCTGCTCCAGGCCTATCGCTGGCTCATCGACAGCCGCGACGAATCCACCGGCGAGCGCCTCGACAACCTGCACGATCCGTTCCGGCTCTACCGCTGCCACACGATCATGAACTGCGCCAACACCTGCCCGAAGGGCCTGAACCCGGCAAAGGCGATCTCCGAGATCAAGAAGATGATGATCGCGCGTGCCGTGTGACCCCCCTTCGCGCCATTCCGTCCGACTTCGACCCGAGCACCGTCGCCGCCATCGAGGGGCGGCTTCGGCTCATCGAGGCCGAGCACAAGGTCAGGATCGTCTGGGCGGTCGAGAGCGGCAGCCGGGCCTGGGGCTTTCCCTCGCCCGACAGCGACTATGATTGCCGCTTCGTCTTCGTCCGTCCGCTCGCCGACTACCTCTCCATCGAACAGAGGCGCGACGTCATCGAGGTGCCCATCGAGGAGAGGCTCGACATCAACGGCTGGGACCTCTTCAAGATGGCAAGGCTGCTCCTGAAGGGAAACGCCGTCGCCATCGAATGGCTGACTTCGCCCATCATCTATCGCGGCCTCGTCGCATTCAGGGACGAGTGGTGCCGCGAGGCCGACCGGTTCATGGATCGGGCCGCCCTGGTCCGGCACTACTACCATCTTGGCCACGGCCAGTTCCGCAGGCACATGGCGCAGGCGGATGCGGTTTCCCTGAAGAAAGTGTTTTATGTGCTGCGGCCGGCCGTGGCCCTGCGGTGGCTGCGCCTGCATCTCGGCCGCAATGTCGCGCCGATGCACCTTCCAACCCTTCTGGCCCAGGCGGACCTGCCGGAGGCCACCAGGCAGGAGATCGCAGCCCTCATCGAGCGCAAGGCCGTGACCCGGGAAATGGGGCAGGGCGCGGTTCCGAAACGGATCCTGGATTTCATTCAAGCGGAATACGAGCAGGCGCAGAGGCTTCCCGAGCCCGTCGCCTCTTCCTTGAAGCGCGACGGCGTGGCCGATCTCGACCGCCTGATCCGTCGCTGGATCGAGACCTGCGAGACCGTACCCCTTACGGGAGATGCCTAGCCGCGCCTTGCTGCGGGAGCCTCGCCCGGCAAGGACGGCAAAAACCCGGCAAAGACTCGCCGGGTTTTGAACATCGCGCCCGCGATGCGAGGGGGCTTAGAACGAGCAGCCGTAGGAGGTCATCGCGGCCTTCATCTGGTCGCTCGAGGCCTTGCAGGTGGCTTCCAGAGCCGGCTTCGAATTGGCGTTCTTGGACAGGTCCGTGAAGGTCTTCTTGAGCTGCTCGACCTGGGTCTTGAGGGCCGCCTGCTGGGCGGCGGGAACCTTCGTGTTCACGCAGGTCTCGTATTTAACGAGGAAGTCGTCGCAAACGGCGACGCCCGTGGTCTGGGCCTGAGCGGCCATCGCGCCCAGCGTCACGGCGGCAAGGGCAAAAGCAATCTTCTTCATACGAGGTTCTCCTGGTTTGATTCGGCCAATCGAACGTTGTAATATTGTCTAATGCGCCAGAAGGCTACCGCCCCGGTATATTTGTTCAAAGGCGAGCCATCACGCGAGGACGGAGCGGGGCCAAGGCCGGCTCTCAGCGAACGGGACATCAGTGTTCCGCACCCTGGACTCACGTTAACAATATTATATAACGAAAAGTCGAGTGAGCTGGTTCTTGTTGCTGGGAGCCCATCGTGCCTGTTCTTCTTGCGATCCTTGGCGCCTTGGGCGCTGCCGCATTCTGGTACTACCGGATGCGAGATGTCGGGCACGTGGCCAACGAGGCGGTCGATGCGGCTCAGCGACTTCGGGGAACCTTCCGGCGCAAGCGCTTCCTTAAGAAGGCGGAGAGCTCCCCCATCGCGGCGGTTGAGGATCCCGCCGCTGCTGCTGTCGCTCTGATGATCTCGCTTGCTTCCTCCGGCGACCGTTTGAGCCCGGCCGCCGAGAGCGCCATCCATGCCGAGATGCGTGACGTCATGGCCTTGCCCAAGGCCGACGAGACATTCATCTTCGCGCGCTGGGTGGCCGACCATGCCAACGATTCCAACGATCTTGTGCGCCGCTTCGCCAAGCTGTGGCTGGGAGCGTTGCAGCCCTCCGAACGCAGTGCGTTTTACGACATGGCGTCGCGGATCGCCGCGGTCGACGGAGACCCGACGGCCGAACAGATCGGCTGCCTCAGGCTTCTGCACGAGCGTCTCGGCTTGACTCGCTCCTGATCTCTGCCATTTCACGGTTCCCGATTGGACATCGAGTCCAGGACGGGAAACGAACGCTTCAAACGATCGAGGTCGAGATGAGACGACATGGTTATGCCCTGGCTGCCACCCTCTGCGCCGCATTGGCCCTGGGCGGCTGCACCTCGACCCGTTTCGGCGGTGCTCCGATCCAGAGCGCCACGGCCGCGCCCATCCTCGATCCTGAGCCGGTGGAGGCGGTGCCGTCCGGTCCCGTCGAAACCGCTCCCCTGGCGCCCATCGAGGGACAGCCCCTGCCGCCCGTGGCGGGCGCGCCCATGGCTCCCGGCATGGCGCCGCCCCCGGGCGGAACCGAGATCGCGGCCCTGCCTCCGGCCGCTCCTCCGGCCGCGCCGGCCAGCCGCACCGCCATGGTCGGGGCCTGGACCGCCCGGGACGCCTCCGGCGGCTCCTGCCGTGTCCAGCTCTCGAGCTCGCCTGCCCTCGATCTCTACCGGGCCTCGGCCTCCGGCTGCTCCAACCAGGACCTGTCCAGGGTCAATGCCTGGGACTACCGGGACGGGGAGGTCTATCTCTACCAGACCGGCGGCGCGGTGGCGGCGCGCCTGCGCGGCTCCTCCTCTGCGCTGAGCGGGGCCATCGCCAAGTCCGGCGCGCCGCTCTCCATGGCCCGCTAAGGCGGCGTCGCTCGTCCAGTGGCCGATCCCCGCCTGTCGAATCCCACATCCATCACGGCCCGCTACGAAGCGCTGGTGCTGGAAGGCGCCATCGAGCGCGATCCGGCGCAGGTCAAGGTGCTCCGGCGGCTCGAAGCCCTGGCGGAGGGGGTCGACCGCTTTCGGCTCGCCCGCAAGACGAGCTCCCTGGGCTGGCTCTTCGGCAAGAAGAACCATGCGCCCCCGAAAGGGCTCTACATCTGGGGTTCCGTCGGGCGCGGCAAGACCATGCTCATGGACCTGTTCTTCGAGGCCCTGCCCCTGCGGGGCAAGCGCCGGGTCCATTTCCACGCCTTCATGTCCGAGGTGCATGAGCGCATCCACCATTGGCGGCAGCTCCTCAAGGCCGGCCAGGTGAGCGGCGACGATCCCATCGCCCCCGTGGCGGAGGTGCTGGCCAAGGAAGCGTGGGTGCTCTGCTTCGACGAGTTCACCGTCACCGACATCGCCGACGCCATGATCCTGGGGCGATTGTTCACCGCGCTCTTCGCCCAAGGGGTCGTGGTGGTCGCCACCTCCAACGTGGAGCCGGGCCGCCTCTACGAGGGCGGCCTCAACCGCTCGCTCTTCCTGCCCTTCATCGGGCTCCTGCAGGAGCGGATGGACGTGGCGAGGCTCGACGCCCGCACGGATTTCCGCCTGGAGAAGCTCGCAGGCAGCCCCGTCTTCCATACGCCTGCGGATACGCAAGCCCACGAGGCCCTGTCCCGCGCCTTCAAGCGCCTCACCGGGCGCGAGCAGGGCAAGCCCGCCACCCTGACGGTCAAGGGCCATCCGGTGGAGGTGCCCCAGGCGGCGGCGGGCGTCGCGCGCTTCTCGTTCGAGGATCTCTGCTCCAAGCCCCTGGGCGCAGCCGATTACCTGGCCCTTGCGGAGAGGTTCCACACCATCATCCTGGAGAACATCCCCAGGATGGATTTCGAGCGCCGCAACGAAGCCAAGCGCTTCATCACGCTCATCGACACCCTCTACGATTCCCACGTGAAGCTCCTGGCCTCCGCCGAGGCCGAGGCGCCGGAGCTCTACCGCGCCGAGAGCGGGCGGGAGGCCTTCGAGTTCGACCGCACCGTGTCGCGGCTCATCGAGATGCGCTCGGAGGAATACCTGTCCCTGCCGCACGGGCGCGCCGACTCGTCCGGCAGCGGGCGGAGCACGGGGCTCGTTGAGACATGAGGCGGCCCCGCGCCGCCGCCCTGCGCGTCCCGGAGGCCGCCGCTCCGGCCGATACCCGGCTCCTGGCGGTCGCGGCCGATCAGCTCAAGCGCTTCGGCCCCCGGCATGTCACCGTGGTGGGCATTGCGGACGCGGCGGGCATGACCCACGCCAACGTCTACCGCTACTTCGCCTCCAAGGCGGCCCTGATCGATGCGGTCGCCGGTCAATGGCTGCGCAGCCTGGAGGCCGTGATCGCCGACATCGCCGACGCGCCGGACCCCGCCGACGACAAGCTGGAGCGCCTGCTCCAGGCCTGGGCCCGCACCCACCGGGACCTCCTGATGGAGGACCGGCATCTCTTCGACGTCTATTGCTCCGCCACCGAGACCTCCCGCGCCCTCATCCGCAAGCACCGCGCCCGCATGCGGCTCCTGGTCGAGCGGGTCCTGGACGAGGGGATCGCCACGGGAAAGTTCGAGCCCCGGGACCGGGAGAAGGCGCTCGCCCTCATCAGCGACGCGGTCTACCGCTTCATCAATCCGCTGACGGTTCGCCTGGACGTGGACGTGCCGCAGGACATCCTGGACCAGCGCCTCGCGGCCATGATCCGGGTGGTCCTGCGCGCCCTTGCCCATGGGAATGTATAGCTTCAGTTACAAAATGGAAAATTTGTAACAGGATATTTCGGGCTAGGGTGAATCTGCTAAAGCTTTGAGAATTCGCAACTATTTAGGAACCCCAAGCTGCACCCTAGGTCCGGCTCACGGCAAACCGTTGCCGTTCAGCCTTTTGTTGGCTTGAAGCGGTCCCATTTGTGAGTCAAACAGCGCCACCCTCAAAAGGCCTGCGCCTCCCAACATACCTAAGGACATATCCATGGCCCGTCACAAGATCGCGCTCATCGGCGCCGGCCAGATCGGCGGCACCCTCGCCCATCTCGTCGGCTTGAAGGAACTCGGCGACGTCGTCCTCTTCGACATCGCCGAAGGCATTCCCCAGGGCAAAGGTCTCGACATCGCCGAATCCGCGCCGGTGGACGGGTTCGACGCCAAGTACCAGGGCGCGAACGACTATTCCGCCATTGCGGGCGCCGACGTGATCATCGTCACCGCCGGCGTGCCGCGCAAGCCCGGCATGAGCCGCGACGACCTGCTCGGCATCAACCTGAAGGTCATGGAGGCGGTGGGGGGCGGCATCAAGCAATATGCCCCCGAGGCCTTCGTCATCTGCATCACCAACCCCCTCGACGCCATGGTGTGGGCCCTGCAGAAGTTCTCCGGCCTGTCGCCTGAGAAGATCGTCGGCATGGCCGGCGTCCTCGACTCCGCCCGCTTCCGCCACTTCCTAGCCGAGGAGTTCAAGGTGTCGGTGGAGGACGTGACCGCCTTCGTGCTCGGCGGCCACGGCGACGACATGGTGCCCCTGGTGCGCTATTCCACGGTGGCCGGCGTTCCGCTCCCCGACCTGGTGAAGATGGGCTGGACGAGCCAGGAGAAGCTCGACGCCATGGTCGAGCGCACCCGTAAAGGGGGCGGCGAGATCGTCAACCTGCTCAAGACCGGCTCCGCCTTCTACGCCCCAGCCGCCTCCGCCATCGCCATGGCCGAGAGCTACCTGAAGGACAAGAAGCGCGTCCTGCCCTGCGCCGCCTACCTCACCGGCCAGTACGGCGTCAGGGACATGTTCGTCGGCGTGCCCATCGTGATCGGCGCAGGCGGCGTCGAGCGCATCGTCGAGGTCGAGTTCTCCGGCGACGAGAGGGGCATGTTCGAAAAGTCAGTCGCCTCGGTGCAGGGGCTGATCGACGCCTGCAAGCAGATCAATCCGGCTTTGGGATAGGGGCGAATGGTGGGTGGCGAACGGCGAATGGAGGAAGAGATCCTCGCGCCCTTCGATCCCTCACCACTCGCTACCCGCCATTCACCATTCGCCTTAAAAGGTGCGAACACATGAACATCCATGAATACCAAGGCAAAGCCGTTCTGAAGGAATTCGGCCTTCCGGTCTCCCGGGGCGTTGCCATCTTCTCCGCCGACGAGGCGGAGGCCGCCGCCAAGGAACTCGGCGGTCCGCTCTGGGTGGTGAAGTCCCAGATCCATGCGGGTGGGCGCGGCAAGGGCCGGTTCAAGGAGGCCGACGCGGGCGAGAAGGGCGGCGTGCGCCTGGCCCGGTCCATCGACGAGGTGAAGCAGTTCGCGCAGCAGATGCTGGGCCGGACCCTCGTGACGATCCAGACCGGCGAGGCCGGCAAGCAGGTCAACCGTCTCTACATCGAGGACGGCTCCGACATCGAGAGCGAATTCTACCTCTCCATGCTGGTCGACCGCGCCACCGGCCGCATCGCCTTCGTGGTCTCCACGGAAGGCGGCATGGACATCGAGCAGGTCGCCCACGACACCCCGGAAAAGATTTTGACCTTCGCGGTCGATCCGGCCACGGGCGTGATGCCCCATCACGGCCGCACCGTGGCCAAGGCCCTTGGCCTCAAGGGCTCGCTTGCCAAGGAAGCCGAGGAGATCGTGACCAAGCTCTACACGGCCTTCCTGGCGAAGGACATGGAGATGCTGGAGATCAACCCGCTCATCGTCACCAAGGACGGGCACCTGCGTTGCCTCGACGCCAAGGTGTCCTTCGACGGCAACGCCCTCTATCGCCACCCGGACGTGGTGCAGCTCCGGGACATCACGGAAGAGGACGAAAAGGAGATCGAGGCGTCCAAGTACGACCTCGCCTATATCGCCCTCGACGGCACCATCGGCTGCATGGTCAACGGCGCGGGCCTCGCCATGGCGACGCTGGACATCATCAAGCTCTACGGCGAGGAGCCGGCGAACTTCTTGGACGTGGGCGGCGGCGCATCGGAAGAGAAGGTGACGGCGGCGTTCAAGATCATCACCGCCGATCCCAACGTGAAGGGCATCCTGGTCAACATCTTCGGCGGCATCATGAAGTGCGACGTCATTGCCCGCGGCGTGATCGCGGCGGTGAAGACGGTGGGCCTCCAGGTTCCCCTGGTGGTGCGGCTGGAAGGCACCAACGTGGAAGAGGGCAAGCAGATCATCCGCGACTCCGGCCTCAACGTGATCCCGGCGGACGACCTCGACGACGCGGCCCAGAAGATCGTGAACGCCGTGCGCGGTGGAAAGTAAGGTTTCGAGCTGATGTCCATTCTCATTGACAGAAATACAAAAGTCATCTGCCAGGGCTTCACCGGCAAGAACGGGACCTTCCATTCCGAGCAGGCCATCGCCTACGGCACCAAGATGGTCGGCGGCACCTCGCCGGGCAAGGGCGGCGCGACGCACCTGAACCTGCCCGTGTTCGACACGGTCATGGAGGCGCGCGAGGCGACCGGCGCCGACGCCTCGGTGGTCTATGTTCCGCCTCCGGGCGCGGCGGACGCCATCCTCGAGGCGATCCAGGCCGAGATCCCGCTCATCGTCTGCATCACGGAAGGCATCCCGGTGCAGGACATGGTGCGGGTGAAGCGGGCGCTCCAAGGCTCCGGGTCGCGGCTCATCGGGCCCAACTGCCCCGGCATCGTCACGGCGGGCGAGTCGAAGATCGGCATCATGCCGGCCAACATCTTCAAGCCCGGCTCGGTGGGCATCGTGTCGCGCTCCGGCACGCTCACCTACGAGGCGGTGTTCCAGACCACCAACGAAGGCCTCGGCCAGACCACGGCGGTGGGCATCGGCGGCGATCCGGTGAAGGGCACCGAGTTCATCGAGATGCTCGACATGTTCCTCTCCGACCCCAAGACCGAGTCCATCGTGATGATCGGCGAGATCGGCGGCTCGGCCGAGGAAGAGGCGGCGGAGTTCATCGCCCGCGAGGCCAAGAAGGGCCGCAAGAAGCCGATGGTCGGCTTCATCGCCGGCCGCACCGCTCCTCCCGGTCGGCGCATGGGCCATGCGGGCGCCATCATCTCCGGCGGCAAGGGCGGCGCGGAGGACAAGATCGCCGCCATGGAGGCCGCGGGCATCCGCGTGTCCCCGTCGCCGGCCCGCCTCGGCAAGACCCTGGTCGAGGTTCTCAAGGGTTAACCGTCATCGGGCCGCTCCGCATTCGGGGGCCGCCCACAGTCATTTGAGTAGGCAATTGCCATGGCACGCCAAGACGCCAACGAGAAGTTTCTCAACACCGCCTTCCTCTACGGGGCGAACGCGGGATATATCGAGGATCTCCATGCCCGCTACGAGAAGGACCCGTCCTCGGTGGATGCCGAGTGGCAGGCCTTCTTCGGAGCCCTGAAGGACGACCGGCAGGCGGTGGAGCAGAGCGCGCGCGGCGCGTCCTGGAAGAAGCCCCACTGGCCGATTGCCGCCAACGGCGATCTGGTGTCAGCCCTCGACGGCAACTGGGCCCAGGTCGAGAAGGCGGTCGGGGACAAGATCACCGCAAGGGCCCAGGCCAAGGGCGTCGAGATCAGCCAGGCCGACGTGCAGCAGGCGACCCGCGATTCCATCCGCGCCATCATGCTGATCCGCGCCTATCGCGTGCGCGGCCACCTGCATGCCAAGCTCGACCCCCTCGGCATCAATCCCCGCCCCAGCGACGAGGAACTGCACCCCTCCCATTACGGATTCACGGAAGCCGACTGGGACCGCAAGATCTTCCTCGACAACGTACTCGGCCTGGAATTCGGCACCATCCGCGAGATCGTCGCCCTCCTGGAGCGCACCTATTGCCAGACGCTCGGCGTCGAGTTCATGCACATCTCCGACCCGGCCGAGAAGGCCTGGATCCAGGAGCGCATCGAGGGGCCGGACAAGGAGATCACCTTCACCCGCGAGGGCAAGCGCGCCATCCTCAACAAGCTCGTCGAGGCGGAGGGTTTCGAGAAGTTCCTGGACGTGCGCTACACCGGCACCAAGCGCTTCGGCCTCGACGGCAGCGAGTCGCTCATTCCCGCCCTCGAGCAGATCATCAAGCGCGGCGGCAACCTCGGCTGCAAGGAGATCGTGCTCGGCATGGCCCATCGCGGCCGCCTCAACGTGCTCACCCAGGTGATGGGCAAGCCGCACCGGGCCCTGTTCCACGAGTTCAAGGGCGGCTCCTTCGCGCCCGACGACGTAGAGGGATCGGGCGACGTGAAGTATCATCTCGGCGCGTCCTCCGACCGCACCTTCGACGGCAACAACGTCCACCTGTCGCTCACCGCCAACCCGTCGCACCTGGAGATCGTCGATCCCGTGGTGCTCGGCAAGGTGCGCGCCAAGCAGGACCAGCACCGCTGCGCGCCGGACAACCGCACCGCCGTCATGCCCCTTCTCATCCATGGGGACGCGGCCTTCGCGGGCCAGGGCGTGGTGGCGGAGTGCCTCGGCCTTTCGGGCCTGCGCGGCCACCGCACCGGCGGCTCGGTCCATTTCATCATCAACAACCAGATCGGCTTCACCACCGACCCGCGCTTCTCGCGCTCCTCGCCCTATCCGTCGGACGTGGCCAAGATGGTGGAGGCGCCGATCTTCCACGTGAACGGCGACGATCCGGAGGCGGTGGTCTTCGCCGCCAAGGTGGCCACCGAGTACCGCCAGCGCTTCCAGAAGCCCGTAGTGGTCGACATGTTCTGCTACCGCCGCTTCGGCCACAACGAGGGCGACGAGCCCGCCTTCACCCAACCGCTCATGTACCGCAAGATCCGGTCGCATCCGTCGATCATGGATCTCTACTCCAAGAAGCTCATCGCCGAGGGCATCGTCACCGAGGCCGAGTTCGACGAGATGAAGTCGAGCTGGCGCTCGAAGCTCGACGCCGAGTTCGACATCGCGTCCAACTACAAGCCCAACAAGGCCGACTGGCTCGACGGCCGCTGGTCCGGCCTCAAGGCGGTGCGCGAGGATTCCGACGATCCCCGCCGCGGCCAGACCGGCATCTCGACCGAGTCCCTGAAGAGGATCGGCGATGCGCTGACCAAGGTGCCGGAGGGCTTCCATCTCCACCGCACGATCCAGCGCTTCCTCGACAACCGCAAGAAGATGCTGGACACCGGCGAGGGGCTCGACTGGGCCATGGCCGAGGCCCTGGCCTTCGGCTCGCTCCTGCTCGAAGGCCACCGGGTGCGCCTCTCCGGCCAGGACGTGGAGCGCGGCACCTTCTCCCAGCGCCACTCGGTGCTCATCGACCAGGAGAACGAGGAGCGCTACACGAACCTGAATCACATCGCCGAGAACCAGGCCCGCTTCGAGGTCATCAACTCGATGCTGTCGGAGGAGGCGGTGCTCGGCTTCGAGTACGGCTACACCCTGTCCGAGCCCAACGCGCTCACCCTGTGGGAGGCGCAGTTCGGCGACTTCGCCAACGGCGCGCAGGTGGTGTTCGACCAGTTCATCTCGTCGGGCGAGCGCAAGTGGCTGCGCATGTCGGGCCTCGTCTGCCTTCTGCCGCACGGCTACGAGGGCCAGGGGCCCGAGCATTCCTCCGCCCGTCTGGAGCGCTGGCTCCAGATGTGCGCCGAGGACAACATGCAGGTGGCCTATTGCTCGACGCCGTCGAATTACTTCCACATCCTGCGCCGTCAGCTCAAGCGCGACTTCCGCAAGCCCCTGATCCTGATGACCCCGAAATCCCTCCTGCGCCACAAGCGCTGCGTCTCCAGCCTCGCGGCCGTCTCCGAAGGTACGTCCTTCCACCGGGTGCTGCAGGACGACGCGCAACGAGGCGGCGAGGTCAGGCTGGTGAAGGACGACAAGGTCCGGCGCGTGGTGATCTGCACGGGCAAGGTCTATTACGACCTGCTGGAGGAGCGCGAGAAGCGGGGCATCGACGACGTCTACCTGCTGCGCGTCGAGCAGCTCTACCCCTTCCCGGCCAAGTCCGTGGCCTCCGAGCTCGCCCGCTTCAAGAAGGCCGACGTGGTGTGGTGCCAGGAGGAGCCGAAGAACATGGGCTCCTGGACCTTCGTTGAGCCCTATCTCGAATGGGTGCTCAAGACCGCAGGCTCCAAGGTGGACCGTCCGCGCTATGTGGGCCGCCCCGCCTCCGCCGCCACCGCCACGGGTATCATGTCCAAGCACATGGCCCAGCTGCAGGCGTTCCTCGACGAGGTTTTCGCAGGCTGACCGACCGGAGACCCGAACCATGCCGATCCATCTCTGCAGGCTCCTGCCGCCCAGACCCACCTTTCCGGGCGACATGACGCCCCGGGAAGCGGGCCTGATGCGGGAGCATGCAGCCTACTGGCAGGAGCTTGCAGACCGGGGCGTGGCCCTGGTGGTCGGGCCCGTGCTCGACCCTGCGGGCGCCTGGGGTCTCGCCATCGTCGACGTGAGCGATGGCGCGGCCGCCTCGGCTCTGACGGACAGGGATCCGATCGTGCGGTCCGGCAGCGGCTTCCGATACGAGATCCATCCCATCCCGCAGGCGATCCTGCGGACGACCCATCAACCACACCCTCTGTGAGGGCCGTCCTTAAGGCGTAACCCATGTCCACTGAAATCCGCGTCCCCACTCTCGGCGAATCCGTCTCGGAGGCCACCATCGGCCGCTGGTTCAAGAAGCCCGGCGATCCCGTGAAGGCGGACGAGCCCGTGCTGGAACTCGAGACCGACAAGGTGACCCTCGAGGTCAACGCTCCGGCAAGCGGCACCTTGGGCGACATCATCGCCAAGGACGGCGAGACCGTGAGCCCCGGCGCGGTGCTCGGCTCCATCGTCGATGGGGGCACCCCCGCCCCCGCGCCCAAGGCGGAGGCGCCCAAGGCCGCGCCGGCTCCTGCGGCCCCCGCTCCCGTGGCGGCTGTGCCCGCTCCGGCCGCCGCCCCTGCGGCGGCAGCGCCCGCAAAGGATCACGGCCCGGCGGTCGCCCGGCTTGCGGCCGAGAGCGGCGTGAGCCCGTCCAATGTGGGCGGCACCGGCAAGGACGGCCGCGTGACCAAGGGCGACATGCTCGCCGCCATTGCCACGGGCAGCGCCGCGGCTCCCGCCGCCAGCGCCCCGGTTCAGGCGCGCGCTCCTTCCGCTCCCGTCGACGCCGGGCGCGAAGAGCGCGTGAAGATGACCAAGCTGCGCCAGACCATCGCGCGCCGCCTGAAGGACGCGCAGAACACCGCCGCCATGCTCACCACGTTCAACGACGTGGACATGAGCGCGGTCATGAACCTGCGGGGCCAGTACAAGGACGTGTTCGAGAAGAAGCACGGCACCAAGCTCGGCTTCATGGGCTTCTTCACCAAGGCGGTGATCCAGGCGCTCAAGGAGGTTCCGGCGGTGAACGCCGAGATCGACGGCCAGGACCTCGTGTTCAAGAACTACTACCACATCGGCATCGCGGTCGGCACCGAGAAGGGCCTCGTGGTGCCGGTGGTGCGGGACGCCGACCTTCTCTCTGTCGCCGGCATCGAGAAGACCATCGCCGATTTCGGCCGGCGCGCCCGGGACGGCAAGCTCTCCATCGAGGAGATGCAGGGCGGCACCTTCACCATCACCAACGGCGGCATCTACGGCTCGCTCATGTCGACGCCGATCCTCAACGCGCCGCAATCGGGCATTCTCGGCATGCACCGCATCGAGGATCGCCCCGTGGTCAAGAACGGCCAGGTGGTCGTGCGCCCGATGATGTACCTGGCGCTCTCCTACGATCACCGCATCGTCGACGGCAAGGACGCCGTGACCTTCCTGGTGCGGGTCAAGGAAGCCCTGGAAGATCCGGCGCGCCTCGTGCTGGACCTGTGAGTCGAACATCCATGCAGCGTCATGGCCGGGCCTGTCCCGGCCATCCACGCCTTCAGACCTAAAGCAAAGACGTGGATGCCCGGATCAGGTCCGGGCATGACGTTAGGCGGAGACACAATATGTCCTACGATCTCATCGTCATCGGCACCGGCCCCGGCGGCTATGTGTGCGCCATCCGGGCCGCCCAGCTCGGCCTCAAGACCGCCGTGGTCGAGAAGCGCAAGAGCCATGGCGGCACCTGCCTCAACATCGGCTGCATTCCCTCGAAGGCGCTCCTGCACGCCTCCCACATGTTCGAGGATGCGCGGGACCATTTCGCCCACCTCGGCATCGGCGTCAGCGCGCCCAGCCTCGACCTCAAGAAGATGCTGTCCTTCAAGCAGGAGGGCGTGGAGGGCAACACCAAGGGGGTCGAGTTCCTGCTCAAGAAGAACAAGATCGACGCCTTCACCGGCACGGCGCGCATCGCCGCTCCGGGCCAGGTGGAGGTGACGGGCGAGGACGGCTCGAACCGGATGCTGGAGACGAAGAACATCGTCATCGCCACCGGTTCCGACGTGACCCGCCTGCCCGGCATCGAGATCGACGAGAAGGTGGTGGTGTCCTCCACCGGCGCCCTCGAGCTGGAGAACGTGCCCAAGCGCCTCGTGATCATCGGCGCGGGCGTCATCGGCCTCGAGCTCGGCTCCGTATGGCGCCGCCTCGGCTCCGAGGTGATCGTAGTGGAATACCTCGACCGCATCCTTCCGGGCATGGACGGGGAGGTGGCCAAGAACTTCCAGCGCATCCTCGGCAAGCAGGGCTTCCAGTTCAAGCTCGGGGCCAAGGTGACGAAGGTGGAGAAGACCGGCAAGGGCGCGACCCTGACCTTCGAGCCCGCCGCGGGCGGGGCGGCGGAGACCATCGAGGCCGACGTGGTGCTCGTGGCCATCGGCCGCGTTCCCTACACGCAGGGCCTCGGGCTCGATCACGTGGGCGTCGGGCTCGACAATCGTGGCCGCATCCAGACCGACGCGCATTTCTCCACCAACGTGACGGGCATCTACGCCATCGGCGACGTGATCGCGGGCCCCATGCTGGCCCACAAGGCGGAGGACGAGGGCATGGCGGTGGCCGAGATCATCGCCGGCAAGGCCGGCCACGTGAACTACGACGTGATCCCGAGCGTGGTCTACACCTTCCCGGAGGTCGCCTCCGTGGGCAAGTCCGAGGAGGAGTTGAAGGCCGCGGGCGTCGCCTACAACGCGGGCAAGTTCCCCTTCACGGCCAATGGCCGCGCCAAGGTGAACCGCACCACCGACGGCTTCGTGAAGATCCTGGCCGACGCCAAGACCGACAAGGTGCTCGGCGTGCACATCATCGGCCCGGAGGCGGGCAACCTCATCCACGAGGCCGCCATCGCCATGGAGTTCGGAGCCTCCTCCGAGGACATGGCCCGCACCTGCCACGCCCATCCGACCCTCGCCGAAGCTGTGAAGGAAGCGGCGCTGGCGGTAGAAAAGCGCGCGATCCATATGTAGGATCCTGCGATGGCCAAGCTCCACTTCCTCTACTCGGTGATGAATGCAGGCAAGACCACCCATCTCCTGCAGGTCCGCTACAATTACATCGAGAACGGCGGCCACGTGCTGCTGTTCACGAGCCCCATCGATGACCGTTTCGGCGTCGGCAAGGTGAGGTCCCGCATCGGCATCGAGGCCGATGCGACCCCCCTGAGGAAGGACGAGGCCATCGACGCCATCGTGGCGGCCGAACATGCGAGGCGCCCGGTGACGGCGGTTCTCATCGACGAGGTCCAGTTCATGACGGCGGATCAGGTCCGCCAGCTGGCCCGGATCGTGGACGAGCTGGGAATTCCCGTCATGGCCTACGGGCTGAAGAACAACGTGTACGGCACGCTCTTCAGCGACGCCATCGCGACGATGATGGCGCTTGCGGACGATTTCCAGGAGATCAAGCAGCTCTGCCATTGCGGCCGCAAGGCCACGATGATCCTCAAATACGACCGCAACGGCGAGGCGGTGCGCTCCGGCGAGGTGGTGGAGATCGGCGGCGAAGGCCGCTACGTCTCCGTTTGCCGCCCCCATTGGACCAAAGGGGATATCGGCCCGGCCGCCCGGCAGTTTCTGGCCCAGGCCGTCGCAGCGGAATAACCGCCTTAAGGCTTCGTCCGCGCCCGGGGGTGGGCGGCGTCGAAGGCGTCCATCAGGCGGGCCGCATCCACCTTGGTGTAGAGCTGCGTCGTCGACAGCGAGGCGTGGCCCAGGAGCTCCTGGATGCCGCGCAGGTCGCCGCCCCGGGCGAGAAGATGGGTGGCGAAGGAGTGGCGCAGGGCATGGGGCGTGGCGCTGTCCGGCAGGCCCAAGGCTCCGCGAAGCTCCTCCACGGCAAGCTGGATGATCCGCGGCGAGAGCGGCCCGCCGCGCGCGCCGACGAAGAGCGGCCCCTCGGGCGGGACCGTGTAGGGGCACAGGCGCAGGTATTCCTCCACCGCCCGCTGGATTGCCGGGATCACCGGGACGCTGCGCATCTTGCCGCCCTTGCCGGTGACCGTGATGGCGTCCGTGCCGTGGATGGGGGCGTCCCGCCGCTGGAGGCCCAGGGCCTCCGAGATGCGCAGGCCCGCCCCATAGAGGAGGGCCAGCACGGCGGCGTCCCGCGCCAGGATCCAGGGCTTGCGGTTCTCGGACGCCCGCGTTTCCACCTCGGTCACCGCAACGGCCGAGGAGGCGGAGAGGGGGCGCGGCAGGTTCTTGTCCACTTTCGGGGTGCGGATCGCCGCGAAGGCCGAGGCCGTGCCATGGCCCTCCCGCTCCAGGTGGCGGGCGAAGGAGCGCAGGGCCGCAAGCTGGCGCATGAGGGATCGGCTCCCCACCGCCTCCATGCGGCGCGCCGCCAGGAAGGCGCGGATGTCGAGGGGCTTGAGGCGCAGGATCGCCTCGACGCCGGGCGGCTCGCCGAGATGGCCGGTGAGAAAGGCGAGGAACTGGCGCAGGTCGCGGGCATAGGCCTCCACGGTCTTGGCCGACAGCCTCCGCTCCTTGGCCATGGCGGCAAGCCAGGCCATGGCTTCCCGGCGCGCATCCGCCGCGCCGGGCAGGGCAAGGTCGAGGCCATTTTGTGAGTCGCTGCTTGACATGGTCCCGCTATATGCAAGGGCAGAAGAAATAACAGGGACAGGTTAACCTCCTCCGAATGACAAGCCGCATTGCCGATGTTCTCATCCCCCTGGCGCTGGACACGGCCTACAGCTACGCCCTGCCGGACGGCCTCAGCGTCGAGGAGGGCGATGTGGTGCAGGTGCCGCTGGCCACCCGGGAGGTCGTGGGGGTGGTCTGGGGCCTGCGCGAGGGGCAGGGGGGCAACCTCAAGAAGGTGACGGGCCTCGTCGAAGGGCCGAACCTTTCACCCAGGATGCGCAAGTTCCTGGACTGGATCTCCTGGTACACGCTTGCTCCCAAGGGTTCGGCCCTGGCCATGGGCCTCAAGGTTCCCGAGGCGGACCGCCCGGAGGCGGTGCGCGTCGGGGTGAGATTGTCCGGAGCCCTCCCTAAGCGCATGACCCCGGCGCGCCGGCGGGTCTTCGAGGTCGCCGGGGACGGGGTCGTTCGCCTCAAGAGCGAGCTGGCCCTCGCGGCGGGCGTCAGCGCCAGCGTCGTCGACGGCCTCATCGATGAGGGCACCCTGGAAACCATCGCCCTCCTGCAGGAGCCCGTCGCCGATCCCCCGAACCCGGATTTCGGCCGGGCCAGCCTCTCCGACGGCCAGCGCAGGGCGGCGGAGGCCGTGGTGTCGTCCATGGCCGAGGAGCACCCGCCGGTGATCCTGCTGGAGGGGGTGACGGGCTCCGGCAAGACGGAGGTCTATTTCGAGGCGGTGGCCGAGGCCGTGCGCCGGGGCCGCCAGGCCCTGATCCTCATGCCGGAGATCGCCCTGACCGCCCAGTTCCTCGACCGATTCGCCGCCCGCTTCGGGGTGAAGCCCGCCACCTGGCATTCCGGGGTCACCGGCCGCCGGCGCGAGCGGCTCTACGCCGGCATCGCCTCGGGGGAGGTGAGGGTGGTGGCGGGCGCCCGCTCGGCCCTGTTCCTGCCCTATGCAAGTCTCGGCCTCATCGTGGTCGATGAGGAGCACGAGACCGCCTACAAGCAGGAGGACGGGGTGCATTACCACGCCCGCGACATGGCGGTGGTGCGGGGGCGGATCGAGAATGCCCCGGTGGTGCTGGCCTCCGCGACGCCCTCCATCGAGAGCCGGGTCAACGTGGAGCGCGGGCGCTACCGCCACGTGCGCCTGCCCGAGCGCTTCGGCGGGAGATCCATGCCGCTGATCCGGGCGGTGGACCTGCGGCGCGAGCCAATTCCCAAGGGCCGCTGGCTCTCGCCCACCCTGGTCCTGTCCGTGGAGGACACGGTGGCCCGGGGCGAGCAGGCGCTGCTCTTCCTCAACCGGCGCGGCTATGCCCCGCTCACCCTCTGCCGGTCCTGCGCCCATCGCTACGAGTGCCCCAACTGCTCCGCCTGGCTCGTGGAGCACCGCTTCCGCCGCTCCCTCGTGTGCCACCATTGCGGGCATGCGGAGCGCATCCCCGGGGCCTGCGTCGAATGCGGCAGCATCGATTCGCTCGTGCCCTGCGGCCCGGGGGTGGAGCGGATCGCCGAGGAGGCGGCGGAGCTGTTTCCCGACAAGCGCTGCATCGTGCTCTCCAGCGATTTTCCCGGCGGCACCGAGCGGCTGCGCGCGGAACTCGCCGCCGTGGCGGGGGGCGAGTGCGACATCGTCATCGGCACCCAGCTCGTGGCCAAGGGCCACAACTTCCCGCTCCTGACCCTGGTGGGCGTGCTGGACGCGGATATCGGCCTCACCTCCGGCGATCCCCGGGCGGCGGAGCGCACCTTCCAGATGCTCCAGCAGGTGACCGGCCGCGCCGGGCGCGGCGAGAAGCCGGGCCGGGCCCTGGTCCAGACCTGGCAGCCGGACCATCCGGTGATCGCCGCCCTGGTGTCCGGGGATGCGGAGCGGTTCTACGCCGAGGAGACCCGGGTCCGCGAGATGGCGGGCCTGCCCCCCTTCGGGCGTCTCGCCTCCCTTATCGTGTCCGCCGCCGAGCGGGAGGCGGCGGAGGGCCACGCCCGCGCCATGGCGCTGGTGGCCGAGCCCCCGCCCGGGGTCACGGTGCTGGGACCGGCGGAGGCGCCCCTTGCCCTGATCCGCGGCCGCTATCGCTTCCGGCTCCTGGTGAAGACCGAGCGGGAGGTGGATCTTCAGGCCTACCTGCGCGGCTGGATGGCCCGCTGCCCTAAGATCCGCGGCAACACCAAGGTGTCCATCGACGTGGACCCGCAGAGCTTTTTGTGATCGATCCACCCATTCATCCGAGAAGAGCATGCCCAAGATCGTCCACTGCATCCGCCACGGCCAATCGACCTTCAACGCCCATTACGCCGAGACCGGCCTCGACCCGATGCACCCGGATGCGCCCTTGACCGAGCTTGGCCTCAGGCAGGCCGCCGAGCGGGCCGTGGAGCTGCGCCAGTACCCTTACGAACTCGTCGTCACGTCGCCCCTGACCCGGGCCATCCAGACCACGATGGCGCTGTTCGGAGACCATCCCGCGGCCCCGCCGGTCCATGTGGAGTGCCTGCACCGGGAGCATCTCGAGAGCAGCTGCGATGTGGGCAGCGCGCCGAATCGCCTGGCCGAGGCCTTCCCGCACCTGACCTTCGAGCATCTGGACGAGATCTGGTGGCACAACGACGGCGAGCCCGACGAGCGCGGCTTCGTGGTGGAGCCCCCGGAGACCTTGAGCCGGCGGGTCGGTCAGTTCCGGGAATGGCTCGCAAGCAGGCCCGAGGGGCTGATCGCGGTGGTCGGCCACGGCATGTTCTTCTACCACCTCACCGGCCGCCAGCTTCAGAATTGCGAGGTCGCGGTGCTGGAGCTGTGAGGCCCCCTCGGCTCGAATCGGCTTCCGGCCTGAGGTTTTAGGCCGCGCTTGGCCTAAGCTCGCCTTGCGCCTCAGAAAAACCCATGCTAGTGCACCCCCGCCTGACGGGCGGAGACGGTCCCGCTCAGGGCCATTTCCATCGACCTGACGGGTCTCCCGAAAGCTCCTTCCAAGGCTTCTCCGGTCCTGAAACCCGTAACCTGAGAGAGACGATTACGTGGCGCAAAGCGGCTCCCAAGATGGACCCCTCCTGTCGGGCGTGGCCTTGCGCTACGCCTCGGCCATGTTCGAGCTTGCCCGGGAAGGCAATCTGGTGGACGCCGTCGCCGGCGATCTCGGCCGCTTCGACCAGATGATCCGGGGCAGCGAGGACTTGCAGCGCCTGATCCGCAATCCCATCTTCACGGCGGAGGAGCAGTCCGCCGCGGTGGGCGCCCTTCTCGACAAGGCCGGCATCTCGGGCCTTGCGGGCAATTTCATCCGCCTCGTGGCGGCCAAGCGCCGGCTCTTCGCCCTTCCGGACATGATCCGCGCCTACCAGGATCTGGTGTCCGACGCCAAGGGCATCGTCCGGGCCCAGGTGACCCTGGCGGAAGCGCCCTCCGATAACGTTCTGAACCAAATCAAGGCGGCGCTGCGCGACGTCGCCAAGGCTGACGTCTCCCTGGACGTCAGGATCGACCCGAGCCTCATCGGCGGCCTCATCGTGAAGATGGGCTCCCGCATGGTGGATGCCTCGGTGCGCACCAAACTCAATTCCATTCGTCTAGCGATGAAAGAGGTCCACTGATGGACATTCGAGCCGCTGAGATCTCCGCGATCCTCAAAGAGCAGATCAAGAACTTCGGCACCGAGGCCGAGGTCACCGAAGTCGGTCAGGTCCTGTCCGTGGGCGACGGCATTGCCCGTTGCTACGGCCTCGACAAGGTTCAGGCCGGCGAAATGGTCGAATTCGAGAGCGGCGTGCGCGGCATGGCCCTCAACCTCGAGACCGACAACGTCGGCGTGGTGATCTTCGGCTCCGACCGCGAGATCGCCGAGGGCCAGACCGTGAAGCGCACGGGCGCCATCGTGGACGTGCCGGTGGGCAAGGGCCTGCTCGGCCGCGTCGTCGATGCGCTCGGCAATCCCATCGACGGCAAGGGCCCCATCGTCTCCACGGAGCGCCGCCGGGTGGACGTGAAGGCTCCCGGCATCATTCCGCGCAAGTCCGTGCACGAGCCCATGGCCACGGGCCTCAAGTCCATCGACGCCCTCATCCCGGTGGGCCGCGGCCAGCGCGAGCTGATCATCGGCGACCGCCAGACCGGCAAGACCGCCATCCTCCTCGACACGATCCTCAACCAGAAGCCCCTCAACCAGGGCGACGACGAATCGCAGAAGCTCTACTGCGTCTACGTCGCCGTGGGCCAGAAGCGCTCCACGGTGGCCCAGTTCGTGAAGGTGCTCGAAGAGCACGGCGCCCTGGAATATTCCATCATCATCGCGGCCACCGCCTCCGACCCGGCTCCGATGCAGTTCCTGGCGCCCTTCTCGGGCTGCGCCATGGGCGAGTTCTTCCGCGACAACGGCATGCACGCCGTGATCGTGTACGACGACCTGTCCAAGCAGGCGGTGGCCTACCGCCAGATGTCCCTGCTGCTGCGCCGCCCGCCGGGCCGCGAGGCCTATCCGGGCGACGTGTTCTACCTGCACTCCCGCCTGCTCGAGCGCGCCGCGAAGCTCAACGAGAGCCAGGGCTCGGGCTCGCTCACCGCCCTGCCGGTGATCGAGACGCAGGCCAACGACGTGTCGGCCTACATCCCCACCAACGTGATCTCCATCACCGACGGCCAGATCTTCCTGGAGACGGACCTGTTCTACCAGGGCATCCGGCCTGCGGTGAACGTCGGCCTCTCCGTGTCCCGCGTGGGCTCCTCGGCCCAGACGAAGGCCATGAAGAAGGTGGCGGGCAAGATCAAGGGCGAGCTGGCGCAGTACCGCGAGATGGCGGCCTTCGCCCAGTTCGGCTCCGACCTCGACGCCACCACCCAGCGCCTCCTGAACCGCGGCTCGCGCCTCACCGAGCTCCTGAAGCAGCCGCAGTTCTCGCCCCTGAAGATGGAAGAGCAGGTCGCCGTGATCTACGCCGGCGTGAACGGCTATCTGGATGCGCTCCCGCTCAACCGGGTGCGCGCCTTCGAGGACGGCCTGCTGTCGCTGCTGCGCGGCAAGCACGCCGACATCCTGGACGCGATCCGCACGTCGAAGGACCTGTCGAGCGACTCGGAAGCGAAGCTCAAGGACGTCGTCCAGAACTTTGCCAAGTCGTTTTCGTAAGGACTCCGTTCTCGTCAGATCCCGGGTCTCCGGAGAGGTAGGGCCGCTCGATGCCGAGCTTGAAAGACCTTCGTAACCGCATCGCCTCGGTCAAGGCGACGCAGAAGATCACCAAGGCCATGCAGATGGTGGCCGCCGCGAAGCTGCGCCGGGCGCAGACCGCGGCGGAGGCCGCCCGTCCCTATGCGGAGCGCATGGCCGTGGTGCTCGGCAATCTCGCGTCTGGCCTCACCATCGGCCCGGAGACGCCGCGCCTTCTGGCCGGCACCGGGTCCGACCGGGTTCACCTGCTGATCGTCTGCACCGCCGAGCGCGGCCTCTGCGGCGCGTTCAACTCCTCCATCGCGCGTCTGGCCCGCGACCATGCCAACCGGCTCATGGCCGAAGGCAAGACGGTCAAGATCATCTGCGTCGGCAAGAAGGGCCACGACATTCTCCGTCGCCAGTTCGCCCAGCAGATCATCGAGCTGATCGACCTGCGCTCCGTGCGCCAGCTCGGGTTCGAGCAGGGCGACATGATCGCCCAGAAGGTGCTGGCCCGCTTCGAGGCCGGCGAGTTCGACGTGGCGACCCTGTTCTACTCGCGCTTCCGCTCGGTGATCGCCCAGATCCCCACGGCGCAGCAGATCATTCCCGCCCAGATCGAGACGGGCGCCGGGTCCTCCGACGCGGTCTACGATTACGAGCCCGAGGAAGGCGAGATCCTGGCGACGCTCCTGCCGCGGAACCTCACCGTGCAGATCTTCCGCGCGCTCCTGGAGAACGCCGCTTCCGAGCAGGGCGCGCGCATGAGCGCCATGGACAATGCGACCCGCAACGCGGGCGAGATGATCAAGAAGCAGACGATGACCTACAACCGGTCCCGTCAGGCGATGATCACCAAGGAACTGATCGAAATCATTTCGGGCGCCGAGGCGCTCTGACACGCATCCGAGAGGAGCCTCACATGGCTAACACCGCTACCCCCGACACCAAGATCGGTCACATCACGCAGGTCATCGGCGCCGTCGTCGACGTGCAGTTCGAAGGCCATCTGCCCGAGATCCTGAACGCCCTCGAGACCACCAACGGCGGCAACCGCCTGGTGCTCGAAGTCTCCCAGCAGCTCGGCGAGAGCACCGTCCGCTGCATCTCCATGGACACCTCCGAGGGCCTGGTCCGCGGCCAGGAGGTCATCGACACCGGCGCGCCCATCTCGGTGCCCGTGGGCACCGGCACGCTCGGCCGCATCATGAACGTGATCGGCGAGCCCGTGGACGAGGCCGGCCCGATCATCGGCGAGAGCACCCGCGCCATCCACCAGCCGGCTCCCTCCTATGCCGACCAGTCCACCGAGGGCCAGATCCTCGTGACGGGCATCAAGGTGGTCGATCTGCTCGCGCCCTACGCCAAGGGCGGCAAGATCGGCCTCTTCGGCGGCGCCGGCGTGGGCAAGACCGTGCTGATCATGGAGCTCATCAACAACGTCGCCAAGGCGCACGGCGGCTACTCCGTGTTCGCCGGCGTCGGCGAGCGCACCCGCGAGGGCAACGACCTCTATCACGAAATGATCGAGTCCAAGGTGAACGTCGATCCCCGGGAGAACGGCTCGGCCGCCGGCTCCAAATGCGCCCTCGTGTACGGCCAGATGAACGAGCCCCCGGGCGCCCGCGCCCGCGTGGCGCTGACCGGCCTCACGGTCGCCGAGAACTTCCGCGACCAGGGCCAGGACGTGCTGTTCTTCGTGGACAACATCTTCCGCTTCACCCAGGCGGGCTCCGAGGTGTCGGCGCTTCTCGGCCGTATTCCGTCCGCGGTGGGCTACCAGCCGACGCTGGCCACCGACATGGGCGCCCTGCAGGAGCGCATCACCACCACCACCAAGGGCTCGATCACCTCGGTGCAGGCCATCTACGTGCCCGCCGACGACCTGACCGACCCGGCCCCCGCCACCTCCTTCGCCCACCTGGACGCCACCACCGTGCTGTCGCGCTCCATTGCCGAGAAGGGCATCTACCCGGCCGTGGACCCGCTCGACTCCACCTCGCGCATGCTCTCCGCCGCCATCGTGGGCGACGAGCACTACAACGTCGCCCGCCAGGTCCAGCAGGTGCTGCAGCGCTACAAGGCGCTCCAGGACATCATCGCCATCCTGGGCATGGACGAGCTCTCGGAAGAGGACAAGATGACGGTGGCGCGCGCCCGCAAGATCGAGCGCTTCCTGTCCCAGCCCTTCCACGTGGCCGAAGTGTTCACCGGCTCGCCGGGCAAGCTCGTGTCGCTTGAGGACACCATCAAGGGCTTCAAGGGTCTGGTCGACGGCCAGTACGACCACCTCCCCGAGGCCGCCTTCTACATGGTCGGCACCATCGAGGAAGCGGTCGAGAAGGCCCAGCGCCTCGCGGCCGAAGCGGCGTAATTCGATAAGGCGCGATCCCGGAACGCCGCCAAAGCGTTTCGGGACCGCATTGTCGGGCGTATCTCCCAAACGATTCCCAACCGCCCTGATGCGGTGAGCGGGATGACGAGGAGCTCAAATGGCTACCTTCACTTTCGAACTCGTCTCTCCCGAGCGTGTGCTGTTCTCCGGCGCCGTCGATGCGGTCGTGCTGCCCGCGAGCGAAGGCGACATGACGGTTCTGGCCGGCCATGCGCCCACCATGACGGCCCTCAAGACCGGCTTTCTGGTGATCACGGACAGGCCCGGCAACGGCCGGCGCATCCTGGTCCGCGGCGGCTTCGCCGACGTGAACCAGAGCGGCCTGACGGTGCTGGCCGAGCGGGCCCTTCCGGCCGAGGAGCTGACCCAGGAGATCCTCGACCACGAGATCCTGCAGGCCGAGATGGCCTACGACGCCACCAACGATTCAGCCGCCCGGCACGCGGCGGAAGCGGCGGTCGCGCAGTTGCGCGAGGCCAAGGCGGCGCTGAACTTCTGATCCGGACAACCCGGCCCCGCGCCGGGTTTTTTGTGTTCCATGGACCGGACCGCGCCGCTCATCCTGACGCTTGCCCTCGACGAGCGCGCTTTCGCCTTCTTCGAGGCCGAGAGGCGGCGCTCCTTTCCGCCCGAGCGCAACCTCATCCCCGCCCATCTCACCCTGTTCCACAAGTTGCCCGGCGAGCAGCTCGATCCCATCGAGCGGGATATCGCCGCCCTGGCCTCGGCGCAGCGGCCCATCCCGCTCCAGGTGGCGGGCCTGCGCTCCCTCGGGCGAGGGGTCGCCTACACGCTCCTCTCCCCGGAGCTGGCCTCCCTGCGCCAAGGTCTCGCCCAACGATGGGAGGCGTGGCTCGGGGCCCAGGACCGGCAGAAGCACCAGCCGCATGTGACGGTGCAGAACAAGGTCGAACCGCAGGACGCGAAGGCGCTGCTCTCGGAGCTCACGGACAGCTTCGAGCCGTTCACCGCGACGGGCGTTGGCTTGGACCTGTGGTGGTACCGAGGCGGCCCATGGGAAAAGGCGACAGGCTTTTCGTTCGCCTCTCCGTGAGTGGTGAGAGGGCCAGACATGTCATCCTGCCAGCCCTTCGGACCTGATCGGCGAGCCGAAGGCGAGGGAGGGGGATCGTCTTTAGGATGCGGCACGCTCTTCCCTCCCCCGTACGGGGAGGGACAAAGGGTGGGGGTCGTAAAGTCATAGCTCCCACCCTCTAGAGACAAGCTCGAAGGCTAATACAGCGCCTTTACCTCTCCCTCAGAAACGATGGAGAGCGCCTGAATCTCAACTGCTCTCCCCCAGCCGCAGCACCCCCACCTCTGCCCCTCCCCGCAAGGGGGAGGGAAACCAGAGGTGCCGCTTGTGACGGTGGTGATGGATTCCCTTCCCCTCTGCTTCGCTCCGGCCGGGAATGACACTGAACGTGTGACACAGGTGTCATTCCCGGCCGGAGCGCAGCGGAGGGGAAGGGAATCCATGTTTGCGACACCCGCCCTGTCATCCCGGGGCCGCGCAGCGGAGCCCGGGATCCATAACCACTGACAGAGCAGGATGAAGCACAGACCGTCCCGGCTTTCCTCCCACTGTCGTGGTTATGGATCCCCGCCTGCGCGGGGAGGACAGGCGAGGGTGTCGCCACGGGACAGGCGAATCTCCCCTGGCCGCTCGCCGTAAAGCGCTTCCGCGATAAGCGGCACACCCTCACCCCAGCCATCTCCCGAAGAGAGGAAGCGCGCCTTATTCCCCCATGGCGATCAGGTTCGCGTTGCCGCCGGCGGCGGCCGTGTTGATCGTCACGGTCTGCTCCGTGGCGAAGCGCAGGAGGTAGTGCGGCCCGCCGGCCTTGGGGCCCGTGCCGGAGAGGCCGTGGCCGCCGAAGGGCTGCACGCCCACCACGGCGCCGATCATGTTGCGGTTCACGTAGACGTTGCCCACCGACAGGCTCCCGACGATCCGATTGACCGTGGCGTCGATGCGCGAGTGGACGCCCAGCGTCAGGCCGTAGCCCGTGGCCTCGATGGCCTGCACCACGTCCTCCAGGCGATCCGCCTTGTAGCGCGCCACGTGCAGAACGGGGCCGAAGACCTCTTCGGCCAGGTCGTGGGGCCGGTTGAGCTCGAAGATGTGCGGGGCCACATAGGTGCCCCCCGCAGGCGCTTCGCCCGCATAATGCACCTTGGCCGAGCGCTTCATGGCGCCGATATGCGCGTCGAGCTTGTCCTTGGCCTCCCGGTCGATCACCGGCCCCACATGGCTCGACACGTCGCGCGGGTCGGTGAGCTTCAGCTCGCGGGCATTGCCCGCGATCATCTCGATCATGCGGTCGGCCACGTCCTCCTGCACGCACAGGAGCCTGAGCGCCGAGCAGCGCTGGCCCGCTGAGCGGAAGGCCGACATCACCACGTCGTCCGCCACCTGCTCGGGGAGCGCCGTGGCGTCGACGATCATGGCGTTGATGCCGCCGGTCTCGGCGATGAGCGGAACGATGGGGCCGTTCTTGCCCGCAAGGGTGCGGTTGATGATCCGCGCCACCTCCGTGGAACCGGTGAACACCACGCCGGCCACATCCTTGTGCTCCACGAGCCGCGCGCCGACGCGGCCGTCGCCGGGCACCAGATGGAGCGCCGTCTTGGCCACCCCCGCCTCGTGGAGGATGCGCACGGCGAGACTTGCGATCAGGGGCGTCTGCTCGGCGGGTTTGGCCACCACCGCATTGCCCGCCATCAGCGCCGCCGCCACCTGACCGAGGAAGATCGCGAGCGGGAAGTTCCAGGGCGAGATCGCCACGAAGACCCCGCGCCCGCGAAGCCGCAGCACGTTGCTCTCGCCGGTGGGGCCGGGCATGACGTCGCCGTCATCGAAGAGAGCCCGCCCTTGGGCGGCGTAGTAGCGGCAGAAATCCACCGCCTCGCGCACCTCCGACAGGGCGTCGTCCAGGGTCTTGCCGGCTTCCGTCTGTAAAAGGTGCAGCAGGGCGCCGCGCCGCGCCTCCAGCAGGTCCGCCGCGCGCATGAGCGCATCGGCCCGCGTGGCCGCATCCGTGCGGCTCCAGGTCTTGAACCCGGCGCCTGCCGCCGCCATGGCCCGGTCGGCCGCCTCGGGGGAGGCCTCCGTCACCTGGCCCACGATGGTGGTTCCGTCGATGGGGCTGACGATCGGCCGCGTCCCGCCGGGGGCGGCCCGGCCGTCGATGAGCGGTTCGGCCCGGTACGCCTGCCCGGCCCCTTGCCGGACCTCCGCCAGCAGCCCGTCGAGGGCGGCCCGGTGGCCGAATTCCACGCCCCGGGAATTGGGCCGCTCCGGGCCATAGAGGTCCCGCGGGAGGGGAAGCTTGGGATGGCGCGCCCGGTCGGCCGACACGATGATGTCGGCGGGCCGCTTCAGGAGCGCTTCCACCGGAACGTCGGGATCGGCCGCCACCGACACGAAGGACGAATTGGCGCCGTTCTCCAGCAGGCGGCGCACCAGATAGGCCAGGAGATCGCGATGGCCGCCCACCGGCGCATAGGCGCGGCAGGCCAGCCCGGGATGGTCCTCCATGAGGCGGCCGTAGAGCGCCTCGCCCATGCCGTGCAGGCGCTGGAACTCGTAGCCCTCCGTGCCGCCGGCGCGCTCGATGATCGACGCCACCGTGAGCGCGTTGTGGGTGGCGAATTGCGGATAGATGCGCGGGCGCTGCGCCAGCATCTTCTCGGCGCAGGCCACGTAGTTCAGGTCGGTCATCGCCTTGCGGGTGAAGACCGGATAATCGTCGAGGCCGCGCTCCTGGGCGCGCTTGACCTCCGTGTCCCAATAGGCCCCCTTCACCAGGCGCACCATGAGCTGCCGGTCGTGGCGCTCGGCCATGGCCGCGATGGCGTCGATCACCGCGCCCGCGCGCTTCTGGTAGGCCTGGATGGCCAGGCCGAAGCCCTTCCAATCCGCCAGCGAAGGATCGGCGATCACAGCCTCGATCACCTCGAGGGAGAGTTCGAGCCGGTCCGCCTCCTCCGCGTCGATGGTGAAGTTGAGGTCGTAGGACTTGGCCTGCCGCGCCAGCTCGACCACCAGGGGCACCAGCTCCCGCAGCACGCGCTCGCGGCCCGTGGCCTCGTAGCGGGGGTGGAGCGCCGAGAGCTTCACCGAAATGCCCGGACGGTTGGGCAGGGGCTCGTTGCCGGCCGAGCGCCCGATGGCGTCGATGGCGGAGGCATAGGACTTGAAGTAGCGGCGCGCGTCATCCGCCGTGCGGGCGCCCTCGCCCAGCATGTCGAAGGAATAGCGGTAGATGCGCCCTTTCGCCGAGGCGGCGCGCTTCAGGGCCTCCTCGATGGTCTGGCCGAGGACGAAATGGTTGCCCATCACCCGCATGGCCTGGCGGGTGGCGGTGCGCACGGCCGGGAGGCCGAGCCGCTTGGTGAGCTGCCCCAGGATGCCCTCCGGCGTCTCCCCGGGCTGGATGATCCGCGCGGTGATGCCGAGCGCCCAGGCCGAGGCCGAGACCAGGAAGGCGTCGGACTTGGCCTCGTGGCCGGCGAAATCCCCCTGGCCCAGCTTGTCCTCGATGAGCTGGTCGGCGGTGGCGGCATCCGGCACCCGCAGCAGGGCCTCGGCCAGCACCATGAGGGCCAGGCCCTCCTTGGTGGAGAGCGAGTATTCCCGCAGCATCTCCTCCACGCCCCCGAGCCCGCCGCCCTTGGCGCGGATCGCCTCGATCAGGCGCGTGGCCCCCTCGTCGACCCGGCGCTCCCGCTCCGGGGACAGGCGCGCATGGGCGAGAAGACGGGCCGCGATGGCCTTGTCGTCTTCCGCGTAGGGAGGGTTGAAGGGCAGGGCGGCGCTGGCGGTGGGGGGCATCGGGGCGTCCTCTGGAAGGTTTCTCCGAATATAAGAGGGGGGAGGCCGGGTTTCGATGGCAATCTTCGGCCGCTTGCCTTATGAAATCCGGCCCAACAGCAGGAGTGCCGTGAAAATGACGGAGATCGACCGGATCGATCGCAAGATCCTGAGGCTGCTCCAGAGCGACGGCCGGATCGCCACCGTGGACCTTGCCGAAAAGGTCGGGCTGTCTCCCACCTCCACCAGCGACCGCATGAAGCGCCTGCAGCGGGAGGGCTATATCGCGGGCTTCGGCGCCAGGCTCGACCCGCGCCGGATCGGCCTCGAGCTCCTGGTCTTCGTGGAGGTCTCCCTCGACAAGACCACGCCGGACGTGTTCGAGAAATTTGCCGGGGCGGTGCAGCGCGCGCCGGAGGTCCTGGAATGCCACATGGTGGCGGGGGGCTTCGACTACCTGGTGAAGACCCGCGTGGCCGACATGGCCGCCTACCGCCGCTTCCTCGGCGAGATCCTCCTGGCCCTGCCGGGGGTCAAGGAGACCCGCACCTACGCGGTGATGGAAGAGGTCAAAAGCGACGGGATGCTGCCGGTGTAACGGCCGCATCCCGCCATCCCGATGGTGGGATCACCGGCACAAGGCCGGTGATCACCGCACTGGCGGATCAACCCGAAACCGCTTCCGGACCGTTCTTCGTCTTCCACAGGGAGAAGACGATGCCGCCGGCGATCAGGGCGAGGGTCACCCCGAGCGAGATGGTGGGGTCGAGCTTGCCCACGATCTGGTTCCAGAAGATCTTGCCGCCGATGAAGACGAGCACCAGCGCCAGGGCGTATTTCAGGTAGTGGAAGCGGTGCACCATGGCGGCCAGGGCGAAGTAGAGCGCCCGCAGGCCGAGGATCGCCATGATGTTGGCCGTGTAGACCACGAAGGTATCCGTGGTGATGGCGAAGATCGCCGGCACCGAGTCCACCGCGAAGATCAGGTCGGCGACGTTGATCACCACGAGGGCCAGGAAGAGTGGCGTCGCCCAGGTCACATTCCTGCCGGTCTCCGGGTCGGGCTCGCGCACGAAGAAGCGCTGATCGTGAAGGCGGTTCGTTACCCGCATGTGATTGCGCAGGAAGCGGACGAGCGGGTTCTTCTCGATGTCCGGGTCGCTTTCGGGAACCAGCAGCATCTTGATGCCGGTGGCGATCAGGAAGGCGCCGAACACATAGAGAAGCCAGGCATATTCCTGCACGAGGGCGGCGCCGAGCGCGATCATGATGCCGCGCAGGAGGATGACGCCGACGATGCCCCAGACGAGGGCGCGGTACTGGTATTTCCGGGGAATCGCGAAATAGCTGAAGATCAGCGAGATCACGAAGACATTGTCGATGGACAGGGACTTCTCGATGAAGAATCCCGTGAAGTAGGTGATGCCGGCATGGCTGCCGTCCTGGGTCACCAGGAGGCCGGCCTCGAACGACCACCAGATATAGGCGCCGAAGAGGACCGCGATGCCGATGTAGAAGGCGGAGAGCACGAGGCTCTCCCTGACGCCGAGCTCCTTGTCCTTTCTGTTCAGGACCCCGAGATCGAAAGCCAGGAGAACGATGACGAGGCTCAGGAAGGCCGTCCACATCCAGACGGGCTTCCCCAGCCATTCGGAGAGAAAAAATTCGAGCATAACCGGACCTATGATTGCTTCTGTTCAAGCATCGGCTCCGACATCACGAACGTTTCTCGCGTCCGTCAGAGGGGCCCGGTCACCGATGGACCCTAGGTGGGGAGGGCACTCGCCACCGTCAAGTCTCCCAAGCTTGAGAATTTCTGCTTAATTTTGTGTCAATTGCCGCCTCAGACAGCACGAATGCGCGGGCAACGGACTTGACCCCTGGCGCCCATCTGGTTGCATGGTTACGAACAGGGCAGGTGGCCGAAAAGAGCGCCATCGGCCTCCAAACGATAAACCAGAGGTGACGGTGATGGCTTCGGATCGTTCGACAAGGGCAGGGTGGCTCAAGGGAATCGTGGCAGGCGCTGCCGCCGTGCTCCTCGGCGCGGCGGCGGCTCAGGCGCAAACCCCCGTGCGGTTTTCCCTCGACTGGCGCTGGGAGGGGCCGGCGGCTCCCTTCGCGGTGGCCCTGGACAAGGGCTACTTCAAGGCCGAGGGCCTGGACGTGACGATCGATCCGGCGGCAGGCTCCCGGGAGCCGATCTCCCGGGTGGCGTCGGGCACCTACGACGCGGGCTTCGGGGACGTGAACTCCCTGGTGCGGTTCCGGGACGAGAACCCGGGCACCGACATCAAGGCCGTGATGGTGATCTACGACCGCCCGCCCTTCGCCATCATCGGGCGCAAGAGCCGGGGCGTCTCCAAGGAGGCGTCGAGCCTCCAGGGCAGGAAGTTCGGGGCGCCCGCCGCCGACGGGGCCTATGCGCAATGGCCGATCTTCAAGGCCGTCAACAAGATCGACGATTCCACCATGAAGTTCGAGAATGTGGGTTTCCCGGTGCGCGAGCCCATGCTGGCCCAAGGGGAGGTCGATGCGGTCTTCGGCTTCTCCATGTCGTCCTACATCAACCTGAAGTCCCGCGGGGTCCCCGCGGACGACATCGTGGTCATGCTCATGAGCGACTACGGGGTCGACCTCTACGGCAACACCATCATCGTGTCGCCGAAATTCGCCCAGGAGAAGCCCGAGGCCGTGAAGGGCCTGCTGCGCGCCGTCATGAAGGGCGTGCAGGACACGGTGAAGGACCCCTCCAGCGCCGTGGACGCGGTGATCAAGCGCAACGATGTGGCCAAGAAGGACGTGGAGCTGGAGCGCCTCAGGATGGTGCTCGATCAGAACATCATCACCCCCTGGGTGAAGCAGAACGGTTTCGGCGGTATCGACAAGGACCGCTTCGCCAAGGCCCTCGACCAGATCGGCCTGACCTTCAACTACAAGGCCAAGCCCAAGGTGGAGGATGTGTTCACCGACGGGTTCCTTCCCGCCGCCGACCAGAGGAAGGTGAACTGATCATCGCGGGGCCCGGGCGCATGGCCGCCCGGGCTTCCTCACCCTGAAGGCGGCCCCCTTTCATGAAATCCTTCGTCGATATCCGCGACGTTACCCATGTCTATGCCCGGGCCGAGGACGGCGCGCCTGCGGTCAGGAACCTGACCCTGAAGGTCCAGGAGGGCGAGTTCGCCGCCATCGTCGGGCCGTCGGGCTGCGGCAAGTCCACGCTCATGAAGCTCGCCACGGGCTTGCAGTTTCCCCGGGAGGGGACCGTGATCGTGGACGGACGGCAGGTGGGCGCGCCGGTGAAGCTTGCCGGCATGGCGTTCCAGAACCCCACCATGCTGCCCTGGCGCACCACCCTGGACAATATCCTCCTGCCCCTGGAGATCGTGGAGCCGCACCGCTCGCGCCTGCGCCGCAACAAGGCGGAGTACGTGGCCAAGGCCGAGGCCCTGCTCGGCCAGGTCGGCCTGAAAGGACAGGGGCAGCGGTTTCCCTGGCAATTGTCCGGCGGGATGCAGCAGCGCGCCTCCCTGTGCCGCGCCCTGATCCATGAGCCCAAGCTCCTCATGCTCGACGAGCCGTTCGGGGCGCTCGACAGCTTCACCCGCGAGGAGCTGTGGTGCGTGATCCGCGACCTGCACGCGGCCCAGAAGGTGACGATCATCCTGGTCACCCACGACCTGCGCGAGGCGGCCTTCCTGGCGGACCGCATCTTCTGCATGAGCGCGCGCCCCGGCCGCATCGTGGCGGAGCGGGAGGTGGATTTCCCGCGCCCGCGCGACCTTGAGCTCACCTATACGCCGGAATTCGCCGCCCTCGTCCACGAACTGCGCGGCCACATCGCGCAGGCGCGCAACGCGGCCTGAGATCGCCCATGAACAACAAGAACAAGCTGGCTCTGGCGCCCTGGGTCTTCACCATCGGCTTCTTCGCCCTTTGGGAGATCGTCTGCCGGCTCCTCAACGTGTCCAGCTTCATCCTGCCCGCCCCCTCCACCATCCTGCTGGCGGTGTGGGAATATCGCACCCAGCTCGCCTATCACGCCATGCACACGCTCTGGATGACCCTGGCGGGGTTCGGCCTTGCGGTGGTCTTCGGCCTTCTTCTCGGGATGGTGCTGGGCTCGTCGCGGCTCATCAACGCGGGCAGCTACCCGCTCCTCGTGGGCTTCAACTCTATCCCCAAGGTGGCGGTGGTGCCGATCCTGGTGTTCTGGTTCGGCGTCGGCTGGGTGCCGCCGGTGATGACCGCCTTCCTGATCTCGTTCTTTCCCATCGTGGTGAACGTCGCCACCGGCATCGCCACCGTGGAGCCCGAGATGGAGGACGTGCTGCGGGCGCTGGGCGCCTCGAAGCGCGACATCGTGTTCAAGGTCGGCGTGCCCCGCTCCATGCCGTACTTCTTCGGCTCGTTGAAGGTGGCCATCACGCTGGCCTATGTGGGCTCCGTCATAGGCGAGCAGAACGCCTCGAACGTGGGCATCGGCAACCTGCTGACCCGCGCCTCCGCCGCCTTCGAGGTGCCCCTCGTCTGGGCCGCCCTCGTGGTGCTCGCGGTGCTCGGCGTGTTCATGTATGCCATCACGGCCTATGTGGAGCAATCCATGACCGGTTGGGCGCAGCGCTCGCAGATGGCCGCTTAAGCGGCAGCTTTTGGCGGCGAGCCCTTGCCAGCGTCATCCCGGACGAAGCGCAGCGAAGATCCGGGATCAGGTGCAGAACAAAGCACCTGAAAGGCCATCGTCATTCTTGTCCTGCGATCCCGGGTTCTGCTGCGCAGACCCGGGATGACGGTGGCCGCCCAAGGGTTTGTTGCACTTGCTCCGCAAGCACCTTCAGCGCCTCAGCGAGAGCGGGTTATCCGAGAGCGCCGCCGCGTCGGGCCGGTCGATGCCGGGTTTTCCGAGGAACGCGTTCCAGAGCGCTTCCACCGTCTCCCGGTCGAGATCGTTCACGATGAACACGATGCGGCTGCGCCGGTCGTCGCTGGGCCAGCGCTCCAGCACCGCGGGCACGTGGATCACGTGCTGCACGCCGTGGATGACCACCGGATGATCCGGGTCCTCGGCGAGCGCCACGAGGCCCTTCACGCGCAACAGCTTCGCGCCCTGCGACGAGCGCAGGAGGTCGAGGAACATGTCCAGACTGCCCTGGCGGATCGGCCGGTCGCTGGTCAGGCAGAAGGCGCGGATGCGGGCGTCGTGCCGGTTCACGTCGTGGTGGTGATGGTCATGGCCGTGATGACCATGATGGTGTTCGTGCTGATGGGCGTGGCTTGCCCGCTCGGCCGCCTCCACGGCCTCGGTCTTCAGCCACTCGCCCACGTCGGAGATCCTGCCGTCGAGACCGAACAGGCCTCCGGCGACGATGGCTTCGACCGGCGCATCCGGGGTCAGGATCGCGGCTCCCGGGTTGAGCCGGCGCAGCCGGGCCTCCAGGGCATCAAGGCTTGCGGGGTCTGGGACCAGATCGGCCTTGGCGATCACGAGGCGCTCGGCCACGGCCGCCTGCTTCACGGCCTCCCCATGGGCGTCGAGGGTCGCCGATCCGTTCACCGCGTCGATCACCGTCACCACGCCGTCCACGGCATAGCGCAGGGACAGATAGGGGTGGTAGAGCACCGCGTGGAGGATCGGGGCCGGATCGGCCAGTCCCGTGGTCTCGATGATCACGCGGCGAAACGGCAGGATGCGGCCGTTGTCGCGCTTGCGCAGGAGATCCTCGAGGGTGGCGATCAGGTCCCCGCGCACGGTGCAGCAGAGGCAGCCGGCGGAGAGCAGCACCATGCCCTCGTCCACCTTCTCCACCAGCAGGTGATCGAGGCCGATCTCCCCGAACTCGTTGATGATCACCACCGTGTCCTGAAGCGCCGGGCTTTTCAGAAGCCGGTTGAGCAGGGTGGTCTTTCCCGCGCCGAGGAAGCCGGTGAGGATCGTCAGCGGCAGGGGAGCGGGAGGGGTCATGGGCGTGCCTGTCATGGGTCAATCCGCAGGAACCAGGGGCCTGTCCTTCAGGCGGCGCTGGTCCAGGAGAACATTGGCGACGATCGCCGACAGCACAAGCGCGCCGCCCGCGATCTGGAGCGGAGACAGGCTCTCGTTCAGGATGAGAGCCGAACAGACGGCGGCCACCACCGGCTCGGCGCAGTAGACGATCCCGGCCGCCACCGCGGTGATCCGCCCGAGCGCCAGAAACTGCAGCACGAACCCGAACACGTAGCCGCCGATGTTCACGGCCACCGCGAACCAGGCCACCGCGAGAGCCGCGGGCGGGACGAGCTGCCCTGTCGCAAGGCTGATGAGAAGGGCCGTGGGCAGCACGAGAAGGTGGATCCAGAACACCTTGGCGACGATCTCGGTCCTGCGGCAGCGCCCGGCGGCGAAGAACTGGGTGGCGGTGGCGATGCTGGCGCCGAAGGCCAGCGCGAGGCCGCGCCAGTCGAGGCTGTCGAAAGCCGGACCCACCACCAGGACGACCCCGAGGGTGGCCGCGGCCGCGACGCCGAGCAGCGCCGGGGTCAGCCTCGTCCCCTCCACGAAAGGGCTCGCCAGCACGATGAGGATCGGGAAGGTGTAGAACACCACCGCCGCGATGGTCACCGGAATGAAGGCCACCGACGAGAGATAGCAGATGCCCACCAGGGTGGTGGAGACGCCGAGGAGGACCAGGGTGCCCCGCTCCTCCGGGGCCATCCTCAGGGAGCGCCGGGCGAGCGCCGCGAAGATGCAGACCAGCGCCAGCATCAGCAGCACCCGATAGACCACGATGGCCGACCCGCTGGCCCCGGCGAAGGAGGCGATGCGGGCATAGACGATGTTCAGCCCGTAGAGGGCGGCCGACCCGAGGGCGAAGACGAGGCCGTTGGCGTCGGAGGGGGAGCGGGTCATGGGAGCATTCGGCAAATCGCTTGAGGCCCGCACTTCGCGCGGATGGCCTGCGAATGCAAGGGGCACGAAGCAGAACGCCCGGCCGTGGCGGCCGGGCGTTCGGGACGGGGATCTGTCCTTCGGCTCTCTAGTTGGCGACGGATTTCGGCTTTGCGGCCGCGTCGGCCTTCTGAGGAGGCTTGGCTTTCGCGTCCGCCGCAGGCTTGGGCGCTGCCTTGGCGGCAGCGGCGCTGACCGCATCGGGCTTGGCCGGGGCGGGCTTGGCAGCCGCAGGCTTCGCGGCGGCCGGCTTGGCGGCCACAGGAGGCTTGGCTGCGGCGGGCTTGGCGGCTGTGGGCTTGGCCTGATCGGTCACGGGCTTGAGGGTCACGCTGGCCCGGGGCTGATCCTTGCCCTGCTGATCCTTGCCCGCGGCCTTGTCGAGCTCCTTCTCGATCACCGGCGTCACGTCGGGCGCCTTCACGGTCGGCTCCGTGGAGGCTGCCGCCTTCACGGTGCGGGCGGCGGTCTTCTTCAGCTTCGCGGCCTTGCGCGCCTGCTCGGCGGCCTCCTCGGCGGCGGCCTGGGCCGCCACTTCGGTTTCCGACGGCGGAGCTGCGCCGATCCAGACCCGCTCCGGCTGAACGGCCATGCGGGGGCCGAGCACCGTGCGGACGGGTTTCGGAGCATCGCCCGCGAAGGCCAGCACCTCGGAGAAGAGGTTGGGAACGCCCGTGCCCTCTTCCGCCACGGAGGGGCTGTCCTCCTCCCTCGGCATCGGGCCGCGCCGGTCGCAGATGACCGAGCGCATGTCCGGCGGCGCGTGGGTGGCCGAGGCGGGCAGGGACGTGAGCTCCGGGTTGGTGAAGTTCACCTTGCTGCCGAAGCCGCGGTCGAACAGCTCCGCGGCCTGCATGGTGCGCTCGTTGGCGGAGGGCGCGCCGAGCACTACCGTGACCAGGCGGCGGCCGTTGCGGTTGGCGCTGGCCACCACGTTGAAGCCGGAGGAGCAGATGAAGCCCGTCTTCATGCCGTCCGCGCCCGGATAGCGGCCGATCAGGCCGTTGGTGTTGCGCATGATGCGGCGGCCGAACTGCACCGCCCCGATGTCGAACAGGTGCTGGTGGTCGGGAAAGTCCCGCAGGAGCGCCCGGGCGAGCACCGCCATGTCGCGGGCGGTGGTCTGGTTGCGCTCGTCGGGCAGGCCGTGGGGGTTGGCGAAGCGGCTGTCCCTCATGCCGAGGCTCTGGGCCTTGGCGTTCATCAGGTCGGAGAAGCCCTCGATCGAGCCGCCGATGCTCTCGGCGATGGTGGCGGCCACATCGTTCGCCGACTTCACCAGCATGATCTTGAGGGCGTTGTCGAGGCGGATCTGGGTGCCCGGCTTGAACCCCATCTTGGACGGGGGCAGGGCGGCGGCGCTCTCGCTGACGGTGAGGAGCGTCTCCATGCTCATCCGGCCGGAGCGGATCTGGTCGAGCGCCACATAGGCCGTCATCAGCTTGGTGATGGAGGCGGGAAACCAGGGATCGGTCGCCCGCTCCGCGTGCAGCACGCGGCCGGAATCCACCTCGACCACGAGGGCGGGGTTGCCGGCCAGCGCCGAACCGCCCGCAAGGGCGGTAAGAGCGAAGACAGTCACGCGGAGGGCTCGGCTTACGTTCATACGGAACGGCTCCTTAGCTTCGTTCAACGGTCGGAGAGGGGATCTGGAAATGCCCCGCTTAAGGCCAGCTGGGCTATAGTTCTAGCCCTGACCGCTGGCTTTGGCTAGGCCAGGACGGTTTATTGCCCATTTGTATGGACCCTCTCGGCGAAATCCGTGGCAAGAGAGTGGCAAGAGCGGCGCGGTTTGAAGAACATGCTGAACGTATCCCTGCTTTGGGTTCCCGTCACCCTCATGGCCGCCGCGGCTCAGACGGCCCGGAACGCCACCCAGCGCCGGCTGACCGAAAGGATCGGCACCGCAGGCGCGACCCAGGTGCGGTTCCTCTACGGCTTCCCCTTTGCGGTCGTGGCCCTGCCCCTCATGAGCCTGGCCACGGGCGAGGCCGCGCCGGGGCCCAACGGAGCCTTCCTGTCCTATGCCCTCACGGGGGCGGTGGCCCAGATCCTGGCCACCGCCCTCATGCTCTCCGCCATGCGGGAGCGCGCCTTCTCGGTGGTGACCGCCTATACGAAGACCGAGCCGGTGCAGGTGGCCCTGTTCGGCCTCCTGCTGCTGGGGGACCGGCTGACCCCGGTCACGGCGCTCGCCATCGGGGTCGCCACCTCCGGCGTGGTGCTCATGTCCGTGAAGCCCGGCACGAACCTGGCCTCGTCGGGCCTCAGGCCCGCCGCCTCCGGGATCGCCGCGGGGGCCTTCTTCGCCCTTGCGGCCATCGGCTTTCGCGGGGCGATCCTGTCCCTGGAGGAGGGCTCGTTCCTGATCCGGGCCTCCACGACCCTGGTCTGGGGGCTCGGCCTTCAGACCGCGATCCTGCTCGTCTGGCTCGGCCTGTTCGACCGCATGGCGCTGCTGGCGAGCCTCAAGGCCTGGCGTCCCTCCCTGGGAGCAGGCTTCCTCGGCGCCTTCGCGTCCCAGTGCTGGTTTGTCGGCTTTGCGCTCACCACCGCGGCCAATGTGCGAACCCTCGCGTTGGTGGAGGTGCTGATGGCCCAGGCGGTCTCCCATCGCTTCATGGCCCAGGCCACGAGCCGCCGGGAGCTGGCCGGGATGGGGCTGATCCTCGGCGGCGTCGGCCTGCTCCTGCTGGCGCAGCCATGACGGGCCTGGCCGTCGCTTGTCGCCGCCCGGCCGGGATGGTATCGGATAGTATTACCGCCGGAACCGCTTTTCAGGAGCCGATTTGATGACTGAAGCCGCTGTTGCTCCTCCTCCCCTGCAACCCGCCTTCCGGGCTCTCCAGGTGGGCGATCCCGCGCCCTGGTTCAGGCAGAAATCGACCTCCAACCCGGACTTCGCCTTCGACACGGTGGCGGGCCGCTACATCGTGCTCTGCTTCTACGGCACGGGGGCGGACGAGATCGGGCGCGGGGCCCTGGCGGCCTTCCAGGAGCAGCACCGATCCCTGTTCGACGACGACAAGATCGCCCTGTTCGGCGTCAGCGTCGATCCGGCCGACCTGGCCCAGGACCGCGCCAGGCAGATCCTGCCGGGCATCCGGCATTTCTGGGATTTCGACGGCAAGGTCGGGCGTCTCTACGGCGCGCTTCCCCACGACGGATCGGGCGCGGGCGTTCCCCTTCGCCGTTTCTGGATGGTGCTCAATCCGACCCTGCGGGTGCGGGCCATCTTTCCGTTCCGGCCCGACGGCAGCGACCGCGGCGAGGTGATGGCCTATCTTCGCGCCCTGCCGCCGGTGGTCCAGTCCGCCGGGTTCGAGATCCCGGCTCCCGTGCTGGTCATCCCGGACGTGTTCGAACTGGATTTCTGCCGGCACCTCATCGGGCTCTACGAGGAGCACGGGGGCGAGGAATCGGGCTTCATGCGCGAGGTCGACGGCAAGACCGTCGCAACCCACGACCGCAGCCACAAGAGCCGCAAGGACGTCACGATCACGGATCCGGCCTTGATGCAGCAGATCCAGAGGAGGATCGTCCGCCGGGTCAACCCGGGGATCGAGAAGGTGCATTTCTTCAAGCCGACCCGCATGGAGCGCTACATCGTCTCCTGCTACGCGGCGGAGGACGGAGGCCATTTCCGGGCCCATCGCGACAACACCACCAAGGGCACGGCCCACCGGCGCTTCGCGGTCTCCATCAACCTCAACGCCGATTTCGACGGCGGCGAGGTGAGCTTTCCCGAATACGGGCCGCGAAGCTACAAGGCTCCGCCGGGGGGAGCGGTGGTGTTCTCATGCCCGCTGCTGCACGCCGTGTCGGCCGTCACCCGGGGCCGGCGCTACGCCTTCCTGCCCTTTATCTACGACGACGAGGCCGCCCGGATCCGCGAGGCCAACAACGCCCATCTGGGCGAGGGCGTGGGGCCTACAAGGTCCAAGCCCAGCCCTGAGAACGACGGCCTGGGGATCAGCGCTCCCCGGCCCTGATCCACTTGTCCACCACCGGCGGCTCGTAGCCCCGGATGGCCCGGATCAGGGCGGCGGGCTCGTCCTCGACGATCAGCATGGACCGGTGGATCGGCTTGACGAAGCCGCGCTCCACCACGTCGTCCAGGAACGAGATCAGCCTGTCGTAGAAGCCCGCCACATTGAGCAGGGCGCAAGGCTTCCTGTGGTAGCCGAGCTGGGCCCAGGTCCACACCTCGAACAGCTCCTCGAAGGTGCCCAGGCCGCCGGGCAGGGCGATGAAGCCGCTGGCCAGCTCGGCCATGAGGGCCTTGCGCTCGTGCATGGAGCCCACCACCCTGAGATCCGCAAGGCCCCTGTGGCCGATCTCCTTGTCCATGAGGGCCTGCGGGATCACGCCGATCACCTCTCCGCCGCCTTCCAGCGCCGCGTCGGCCACCGCTCCCATCAGGCCCACGGCCCCGCCGCCGTAGACGAGGGCGATCTTCTCCTGCGCCAGCATCCGGCCCAGGGCCCGGGCCATGGCGAGGTAGGAGGGCTCGGAGCCCGGATTGGAACCGCAGAAGACGCACAGGCGCATGGGACTTTTCCTTCGTGCGCGCCTGTATGAATCCGCAACCCCGCCCGAGGCAAGCGCGCCATGCATGTTCGCTGTGCATGGGCGGGGCTTGCTGCGCCCCGAAATTGCGCCCATCTTCCGAACACAACAATCATCCTCGAGGAAGCACCCATGACAGCCTGCATCGTCGGCTGGGCTCACACGCCTTTCGGCAAGCTCGACGCGGAAACGGTCGAATCCCTCATCGTTCGGGTCACCAACGAGGCGCTGGACCATGCCGGGATCGGCGCCGAGGACGTGGACGAGGTGGTGCTCGGCCATTTCAACGGCGGCTTCTCGGCCCAGGACTTCACCGCCTCCCTGGTGTTCCAGGCCAACGACCGGTTCCGGTTCAAGCCGGCGACCCGGGTGGAGAACGCCTGCGCCACCGGCTCGGCCGCCGTGCATCAGGCCATCAAGACCATCGAGGCCCGCCGCGCCAGGACTGTTCTGGTGGTGGGCGTCGAGCAGATGACCCGGACGCCGGGGCCGGAGATCGGCAACATCCTGCTCAAGGCCTCCTACCTGCCGGAGGACGGGGAGACCACGGGGGGCTTCGCCGGGGTGTTCGGCCAGATCGCCAGCACCTATTTCCAGCGCTACGGCGACCAGTCCGACGCGCTCGCTATGATCGCCGCCAAGAACCACCGGAACGGGGTCGACAACCCTTACGCCCAGATGCGCAAGGACCTGGGCTTCGATTTCTGCCGCGCCGAGAGCGACAAGAACCCCTTCGTGGCGGGCCCCCTCAAGCGCACGGACTGCTCCCTGGTCTCGGACGGCGCGGCGGCCCTCGTCATCACCGACACCGAGATGGCCCTGCGCATGAAGCGGGCGGTGGCCTTCCGGGCCTCCGCCCATGCCCAGGACTTCCTGCCCATGTCCAAGCGCGACATCATCCAGTTCGAGGGCTGCGAGGAGGCCTGGCGGCGGGCCCTGGCCCAGGCGGGCATCGAGCTCTCCGACCTCTCATTCGTGGAAACCCACGACTGCTTCACCGTGGCCGAACTCATCGAATACGAGGCCATGGGCCTGACCCCGCGGGGCCAGGGCGCCACGGCCATCAAGGAGGGCTGGACCCAGCGGGACGGCCGGCTGCCGGTGAACCCCTCCGGCGGCCTCAAGGCCAAGGGCCACCCCATCGGGGCCACCGGCGTCTCCATGCACGCGCTCTCGGCCATGCAGCTCTGCGAGGACGCGGGCGGCATCCAGGTGAAGAACCCGGTGCTGGGCGGCATCTTCAACATGGGCGGCGCGGCGGTGGCCAATTACGTGAGCGTGCTCGAGCGGATCAAGTGAGGTCATGGGTTGGTGGTTGTTGGTTGGTAGGGATTACCAACAGCTTCCAACCCCCAACCACCAATGACCCTCCCCCTACTCCCCCGGCGCCTTGGCCTGAATCGCGAGGGCGTGCAGGCCCCGGTCGAAGGCGCCTTTCAGGACCTCGTTGACCAGGCGGTGGCGCTCGACGCGGCTCTTGCCGGAGAAGGCCTCCGACACGATATAAAGACGAAAGTGAGTTTCCCCGCCCTCGCGCCATCCGGCATGGCCGTGATGCTGCTCTGACTCGTCCTCGACGGTCAGTTCGGCGGGGTGCAGGCGTTCCTGCAAAGCTTGCGTGATCCAGTGCTGAAGGGTCATGCTCTTTCGTAAACCTTTTTGAACGGGTCTGCGGCGAAAAGCGCTGAGGTCTTGGCTCAGCGTCCCAAGCCACTCATAATCATTGTGTCATGGATCTCAATTCGCCCCTCTTCGACCGCATCCGGATCAAGCCTTCCTCCGACGAACCGCAGGAGAGCAAGGGTCCCGCCTGCGAGCACCCCTCCTGCCAGGCGGCGGGCGAGTTCCGCGCGCCCAAGGGGCGAAGCCACGAGGGGCAGTACTGGCGGTTCTGCCTCCAGCACGTGCGCGAGTACAACGCCTCGTACAATTATTTCGACGGCATGTCCGACTCCGCCGTGGCGGCCTACCAGAAGGACGCCATCATCGGCCATCGCCCCACCTGGGCCATGGGAGTGAATGCCGCCGGCAAGGCCGAGGGCGAAGGGCCCAAGGGCGAGACCCGGGACTGGGCCTATGTGGATCCCCTGGGGATCCTGAGGGGCGAGGACTTCACCCAGGCCAAGCGCCGCCAGGCCCCGGCCGAGCCCAAGCGGCCCCGCTACTCCGGCGCCGTGCGCCGGGCCCTCGACGTGCTCGGCCTCGACGAGGCCGCCGACGGACCCGCCATCAAGGCCCAGTACAAGGCCCTGGTGAAGCGGTTCCACCCGGACGCCAACGGGGGCGACCGCTCCTTCGAGGAGTGCCTGCGCGACATCATCAAGGCGCACGACACCCTGAAGACCGCCGGTCTCTGCTGAGGCAAATCTGTTCCATGCAGGCTCGCCCAGCGTTTTAGGAAATTGCGCCGCACCGCCATGGGGGTTAAGAAGCCCCTGGCACATCGACATTGCAACCGACCCGGAAACCGACCCGACCGAGAGGCCCCTATGACGGCACATACCGAGACAGCATCCCAGGCGCCGGACATGAAAGTGTCCGTGCGACAGGTCTTCGGCATCGACTCGGATCTGGAGGCTCCCGCCTTTTCCCGGGCCGAGGAGCATGTGCCCGATCTCGACCCGGACTACCTGTTCGACCGGGAGACGACGCTCGCCATCCTGGCGGGCTTCGCCCGCAACCGCCGCGTGATGATCACCGGCTATCACGGCACCGGCAAGTCCACCCATATCGAGCAGGTGGCGGCCCGCCTCAACTGGCCCTGCGTGCGCGTGAACCTGGACAGCCACGTGTCCCGCATCGACCTCGTGGGCAAGGACGCCATCGTGCTCCAGGAGGGCAAGCAGGTCACCGCCTTCCAGGACGGCATCCTGCCCTGGGCGCTCCAGAACAACGTGGCCCTCGTGTTCGACGAATACGACGCCGGCCGTCCCGACGTGATGTTCGTGATCCAGCGCGTGCTGGAGCAGTCGGGCAAGCTCACCCTCCTCGACCAGCGGCGGGTGATCCGGCCCCATCCGGGCTTCCGGCTGTTCGCCACCGCCAACACGGTGGGCCTCGGGGACACCTCGGGCCTCTACCATGGCACCCAGCAGATCAACCAGGGCCAGATGGACCGCTGGTCCATCGTCACCACCCTCAACTACCTGCCGCACGACAAGGAGGTGGACATCGTCCTCTCCAAGGCGAGGCACTACCAGGCGAATCCCTCGGGCCGGGACATCGTCAACAAGATGGTGCGCGTGGCCGACATGACCCGCAGCGCCTTCATGAACGGCGACCTCTCGACCGTCATGAGCCCGCGCACGGTGATCACCTGGGCCGAGAACGCCGAGATCTTCGGCGAGACGGGCTTCGCCTTCCGGGTCACCTTCCTCAACAAGTGCGACGAGCTGGAGCGCGCCCTGGTGGCGGAGTTCTACCAGCGCTCCTTCGGCAAGGAGCTGCCGGAGAGCGCCGTGAACATGGTGCTGTCGTAGGGCATCCCCTGTCATTCCGGGGCCGTGCAGCGGAGCCCGGAATCCATAAACGCCGACGCGGCAAGGCTGGACAACGGCCCGTGTTTATGGATCCCCGCCTTCGGGGATGACAGGAGGCGGGAATGACAGGAGACGCGACATGTCCATCTCGAACCGCAAGCCGGGCGACAAGAAGGAAGCGCCGGCGGAGCCGCTGAAGCGCTCCATCGCCGGCACCATGAAGGCCATCGCCCGCAAGCCCGACCTGGAGGTGACCTTCGCGTCCGACCGGCCGGCCCTCATGGGCCAGGACAAGGCCCGCCTGCCCGAGCCGCCCCGGCGGCTGACGGTCCAGGACGTGGCGATCCTGCGGGGCAACGCCGATTCCATGGCCCTGCGGCTGGCCTGCCACGACTCCGCCCTGCACCGGCGGCTCGCCCCCGAGGGGCAGGCGGCCCGGGCCGTGTTCGACGCGGTGGAGCAGGCCCGCGTCGAGTCCATCGGCTCGCGGCGCATGTCGGGGGTGTCCTCCAACATCACGGCCATGCTGGAGGACCGCTATCACCGGGGCGGCCGGTACGAGGACATCACCGACCGGGCCGACGCCCCCCTCGAGGACGCGCTCGCCCTCATGGTGCGCGAGCGCCTCACCGGCGAGAGGCCGCCCCAGGCCGCCGCCAAGATCGTCGATCTCTGGCGCGGCTTCATCGAGGACCGGGCGGGCCAGGACCTCGACGGGCTCCTGCGCAACATCGAGAACCAGCGCGATTTCGCCCGCGGCATCCGCGAGCTGCTCTCCTCCCTCGACATGGCCGACGAATCCGCCCTCGACCCCGAGGACGAGGAGAACGACGAGGATAAGGAATCCGACCAGCAGGAGCAGCAGGGCGAGGGCCAGTCGGAGGAGCAGTCGCAAGGGGACCGGGCCGAGGCGGAGGTCAGCGAGGATTCCAGCGACGAGATCGAGGACGGGGCCACCGAGGACGCGGACGGCCCGTCCGGCGAGATGCCGGAGGACTCCGAACAGGCCGATTCGGAGGAGGCCGGCGAGTCCTGGCGTCCGCCGTCGCGCCACAACGAGCCGCGCGGGCCCGACTACAAGGCCTTCACCCACAAATACGACGAGGTCATCCAGGCGGAGGACCTGTGCGACGCGGACGAGCTGACCCGCCTTCGCGCCTATCTCGACAAGCAGCTCGCCCATCTCCAAGGGGTGGTCGGCCGCCTGGCCAACAGGCTCCAGCGCCGCCTCATGGCCCAGCAGAACCGGTCCTGGGAGTTCGACCTGGAGGAGGGGACGCTGGATCCGGTGCGGCTGCCCCGCATCATCATGGACCCGTTCCAGCCCTTGAGCTTCAAGCAGGAGCAGGACACCAATTTCCGCGACACGGTGGTGACCCTGCTCCTGGACAATTCCGGCTCCATGCGCGGCCGCCCGATCACGGTGGCGGCCACCTGCGCCGACATCCTCGCCCGGACCCTGGAGCGCTGCGGCGTGAAGGTGGAGATCCTGGGCTTCACCACCCGCGCCTGGAAGGGCGGGCAGTCGCGGGAGACGTGGCTCCAGAACGGCAAGCCCGCCACTCCCGGCCGCCTCAACGACCTGCGCCACATCGTCTACAAGTCGGCCGACGCCCCCTGGCGCCGCGCGCGAAAAAATCTCGGCCTGATGATGCGCGAGGGGCTGCTGAAGGAGAACATCGACGGCGAGGCCCTGGACTGGGCGCACAAGCGCCTGCTCGGCCGGCCCGAGCAGCGGCGCATCCTCATGGTGATCTCGGACGGCGCGCCGGTGGACGACTCGACCCTGTCAGTCAATCCCGGCAACTACCTGGAGCGGCACCTGCGCTACGTCATCGAGGAGATCGAGACCCGCTCGCCCGTGGAGCTCATCGCCATCGGCATCGGCCACGACGTGACCCGCTACTACCGCCGCGCGGTGACCATCGTGGACGCGGAGGAGCTCGGCGGCGTCATGACCGAGAAGCTCGCGGAGCTGTTCGAGGAAACCCCGCCCCAGGCCAAGCGCGGCGCGCCCCGGCGCAGGGCCGTCGCTTGAGGCTCACCCGCCGCGGCCTTCTCGGCGGCGGCGGCGCGGTTGCGGCCGCCAGCATTGCCGGCGCGGCCCTGGCGCAGCGCCCGCAGGCCTTCCGGGAGGCGACGCCGGTTCCGGTCACGGCCGATCCCATCCGCCGCCTCTCGGTGGCCGATCCGGACCGCACCCGCTTCGGCGCCCTGGTCTTCCGGTCCGGCCTCGACCTGAAATCCCCCGTCTCCGCCTTCGGCGGGTTCTCCGGCCTGTGGCGCTCGGAGAACGGGCGCGACCTCATCGCCCTTGCGGACAACGCGCAATGGCTGAAGGCCCGGGTCGTTTCCGCCGACGGCAGGCTCTCGGGCCTGGCGGACGCGGTCCTGGCTCCCCTGCTCCTGAGCAGCGGAACCCCCCTGCGGCGCACCCGCTATTACGATACGGAAAGCCTCGCCATCTCGGGCCAGGAGGCTTTCATCGGCATCGAGCGCAACCATGCGGTGATCCGCTTCGAGCGCGACCGGGGCGGAGCCCTGGTGCGGGGCGTTCCGCTCCCCGCCCCGAAGGAGCTCCTGGACCTGCCGGCCAACGGCGGCCTGGAGGCCATCGGGGCCGCGCCCCGGTCATCGCCCCTGGCGGGCGCCCTCGTGGCCGTGGCCGAGGGCGCCAGGGGCTTCATCCTCACGGGGCCGCGCCGCGGCTCCTTCGAGGTGGTCCGCTCCGACCGCTACGACGTCACCGACCTCGCCTTCCTGCCCGACGGCGACCTGCTGCTGCTGGAGCGCCGCTTCGCCCTGCTCGGCGGCCTCGGCTGCCGCCTGCGCCGCATGAAGGCCGCCGCCATCGCGCCCGGAGCCCGGGTGGACGGCGAGATCCTCTACGAGAGCGACGGCTCGCACCAGATCGACAACATGGAGGGCCTGTCGGTTCACCGGGAGGGCCGGGAGATCGTGGTCACCCTGGTGTCCGACAACAACTTCAACACCTCCCTCCAGAGAACCCTGCTGCTCGAATTCGCCCTGGCCGGGTGACGTTGCGGCAAGCCTCCCCCAAGCCTCCCACATGCCTCCCCCATGCCTCTTTCCTGGGCATGTGGGCGATTTCTCCCCATCCGCTGCCTCGCCTGGGCTCCCATGGGCGTTGATGCGCCGCCTCTTGCGCAACTAAGCTTTCCCGCTGCAAGGTTTGGTGTCTATCATGGCATCGGCTGAGGATTGGGGAGGCGGCGGGGACCCGGTGACGGTGCAATCGATCTTCGACGAGATGAACGGTCATGACGGCCGGTGCCGCGAGGCCTATCGGGTGCTCCAGGACTGGCTGAAATCCGCGCCGCCGCAGCTTCTCGATCATCGCCGGGAGGAGGCGGAGCTCTTCTTCCGCAAGGTCGGCATCACCTTCGCGGTCTACGGCAACTCGGAGGCCGAGGAGCGGCTGATCCCCTTCGACATCATTCCGCGCGTGTTGTCCGGCCGCGAATGGGCCCATCTGGCCCGCGGCCTGGAGCAGCGGGTCAAGGCGCTCAACCTGTTCCTCAAGGACATCTACGGTCCGCGGGACATCCTGCGCGCCGGGATCGTGCCCCCCGAGCTGGTCTATCTCAACCCCTATTACCGCCCGCAGATGCACGGGCTGTCCCTCAACGGCGACATCTACGTCCAGGTGGCGGGCATCGACCTGGTGCGGGTGGACGACCGGGACTTCTACGTCCTCGAGGACAACCTGCGCACCCCGTCCGGCGTCTCCTACATGCTGGAGAACCGGGAGGTCATGATGCGGCTCTTCCCGGAACTGGTGGGGGTGCAGCGCATCCGGCCCATCGAGAACTACGTGGACGAGCTCCTGGGCACCCTCAAGTCCGTCGCGCCGGCGAGCAGCCCCTACGAGCCGACGGTGGTTCTTCTCACGCCGGGCTCCCTGAACTCCGCCTATTACGAGCACAGCTTCCTGGCCGACCGCATGGGGGTGGAGCTGGTGGAGGGCCGCGACCTCTTCGTGCGCGACGAGGTCGTCTACATGCGCACCACCGAGGGGCCGAAGCGCGTGGACGTGATCTACAGCCGCATCGACGACGATTTCCTCGATCCCCTGGTGTTCCGCCCGGATTCGGCCCTGGGCGTGTCGGGCCTGATCGCCGCCTACCGGGCGGGCAACGTGGCGATCGCCAATGCGCCCGGCACGGGAGTCGCCGACGACAAGGCCATGTACAGCTACGTGCCCGACATCGTGCGCTTCTACCTGGGCGAGGAGCCGATCCTCAAGAACGTGCCCACCTGGCGCTGCCGCGAGAGGGAGGCCCTCTCCTACGTGGTCGACAACCTGCACGAGCTCGTGGTGAAGGAGGTGAACGGCTCGGGCGGCTACGGCATGCTCGTGGGCCCGCACGCCACCGCCGAGATGCGGGAGCATTTCAAGGCCCGCATCCTGGCGAGCCCCGACAACTACATCGCCCAGCCCACCCTTGCCCTCTCCACGAGCCCCGTCTTCACCCGCAACGGCCTCGCCCCGCGCCACGTGGACCTCAGGCCCTTCGTTCTCACGGGACGCAACGGCGTCAGGCTGGTGCCGGGCGGGCTCACCCGCGTGGCGCTCACGGAGGGCTCCCTGGTGGTCAATTCGAGCCAGGGCGGCGGCACCAAGGACACCTGGGTGCTGAGCGAATGAGCCAAGATCGTGTTCCGGAGCCTTCGCCGTGCTGAGCCGTGATGCAGACAGCCTCTACTGGCTCTCGCGCTATGTGGAGCGCGCCGAGAACACCGCCAGGATCCTCGACGTGGCCTATCGCATGGCCTCGATGCCGATCTCGTACAACGGCGTCAACAGCAACGAATGGGAATCGGCCCTCATCAGCGCCGGCGGCATGGAGCAGTTCCGGGCCGTTCACGGGGAGGTCACCCCTGAGAACGTCATCGAGTTCCTGGCCTTCTCGGACGCCAACGGGTCGAGCATCCAGAACTGCTTCGAGACGGCCCGGCAGAACGCCCGCTCCGTGCGCTCCGCCCTCACGTCCGAGATGTGGGAGGCGATCAACTCCGCCTGGCTCGACCTGCGCCGCTTCAAGGCCCGGAGGATCCGGGTGGAGGACCTGCCCCGCTTCCTTAACCTGGTGAAGGAGGCGTCCCTGCGCTACGACGGCTCCGCCATGCGGACCATGCTGCGCAACGACGCCTATTGGTTCTCGCGGCTCGGCCTCTACATCGAGCGCGCCGACAACACCGCCCGGGTCCTCGACGTGAAGTACCACGTGCTGCTGCCGCAGGACGCGGAGGTGGGCGGCGGCATCGACTATTACCAATGGGCGGCCATCCTCCGCTCCGTCTCGGCGCTGGTGAGCTACCAATGGGTCTATCACCAGAGCCTGAGGCCCTGGCTCGTGGCGGATCTCCTGATCCTGCGGGAAGAGATGCCCCGCTCGCTCGCGGCCTGCTACGGGGCCCTGTCCCGCCACCTGGGGGACATCGCCCACCGCTACGGCACCTCGGGCCCCGCGCAGCGCCAGGCCCGCTCGGCCCATGCGCGCCTGGTGAACCGCACCATCCAGAACATCTTCCAGCAGGGGCTGCACGAATTCCTGGAGGATTTCATCGCCGAGAACAACCGGCTCGGGCTCGCCATCACGAACCAGTACCTGGGCTGATCCATGCGCATCCGCATCACCCACGAGACCACCTACCGCTACAGCGACCCGGTGAAGTCCGCCATTCAGCTCCTGCGCCTCACGCCCCGGGGCCATGACGGCCAGACGGTGCTGTCCTGGGCCATCGACGCGGATTCCGGCGCCCGCCTGATCCGGCGGGAGGACTGGTACGGCAACATCGCCCACACCCTGTTCGCGGGCGGCCCCATCGACGAGATCACCCTGAGGGTCGCGGGCGAAATCGAGACCACCGATACGGGCGGCGTGGTCAGGGGCGGCGTCGAGCGCTTTCCCGAGATGTTCTACCTGCGGGAAACGCCGCTCACCCGCCAGGATTCCGGGCTGCGCGACTTCGCCATGGAAACGGCCGGGGGCCTCGCCAATCCCCTCGACAGGGGCCATGCCCTCATGGCCGCCATCCACGGGCGCCTGCGCTTCGATACGGACGCCACCCACTCGGGCACCACCGCCCCGGAGGCCTTCGGGGCCGGGCACGGGGTCTGCCAGGATTTCACCCATATCTTCCTGGCGGCCGCGCGCACCCTCGGCATGCCGGCGCGCTACGTATCGGGATACCTGCACAGGCCCGAGCAGACGGTGCAGGAGGCGGGCCATGCCTGGGCGGAGGCCCATGTGGAGGGCCTCGGCTGGGTCAGCTTCGATCCCGCCAACACGGTGTCCACCACGGAACATTACGTGCGGATCGCGGTCGGCCTGGATTATCTTGATGCGGCTCCGGTTCGAGGCAGCTATTACGGGATCTCCCAGGAAGCGCTCGATGTTCGTCTGAGGATCGAAGGCGCCCGTCAGGCCCAGGCGTGACGATGGCCCCGAACCGTCAGCTCGACCAGAAGCCCCTCGACCGAACCCCTCCCGGAGGAGCACCCATGACCTATTGCGTCGGCATCCTCGTGCGCGACGGCCTCGTGATGATCGCCGACACGCGCACCAATGCGGGCGTGGACAACATCGCCACCTTCCGCAAGCTCCACCTCTTCGAGGTTCCGGGCGAGCGGGTCCTTACGCTCGCCACCGCAGGCAACCTCTCGGCCAGCCAGTCGGTCATGTCGCTTCTGGCGGACGGGATCGAGGATCCGGAAACCGGCGAGGTCGAGACCCTGCTCACCGCGCCCAGCATGTTCAGGGCCGCCCAGCTCGTGGGCCGCGCCATCCGCCGGGTCTACGCCCTCGACGGGGCCGAGATGGAAAAGCGCAGCATGAGCTTCGACGTGACCATGCTGCTGGGCGGGCAGATCAAGCACGGGCCCATGCGGCTCTACCAGATCTACTCGGCGGGCAACGCCATCGAGGCGACCCTGGACACCCCCTTCCTCCAGATCGGCGAGCCGAAATACGGCAAGCCCATCCTCGACCGGGCCATCGCCCACACCACCAGCCTCGTGGAGGCCCTGAAGCTCGGCCTGATCTCCATGGACTCGACCCTCAAATCCAACCTGGGGGTCGGCCTGCCCATCGACGTGGTGGTGGCCAAGCGCGACGCCCTGAAGGCGGGGGTCAAGTACCGCATCCAGGAGGACGAGCCGTACTTCCGCGACCTGCGCGAGCGCTGGTCGGCCGCCCTGCGCGCCGCCCACCAGGCCATCCCCCACCCGCCCTACGTGGAGGAGGCTCTCTAGAGCGGGGACCCACCATCCAAGCGCGACAGGCTCTCCTCCCCCTTGTGGGGAGGAGGTGGAGGTGGGGGTGTGTGCGAGAGCCTATCAGGCGCTGGTGCCGACAACCCTCACCCTGACCCTTCGCACAAGGGGGAGGGAAGCCCGTGATGCCTCCTGAGACGGTGGTGTGGATTCCCTTCCCCTCCGCTGCGCTCCGGCCGGGAATGACACCCTCTCTCGTCATCACCGGCCTTGTGCCGGTGATCCCGATCCGGATGGCACTGCGGTTCTCGAAGCGGGATGGCCGGGACAAGCCCGGCCATGACGTGGTGGGGCTGACACCCGCTGTCATCCTGCCGATCCCTCGGACCGGCGAGTCGGAGGCGAGGGAAGGGGATCGCCCCTCGAATAGGGCGAGTTCAAAAAAACCGTTAGTGAGAGGCGGCCGTCCGATCAGGCGGCCCGTTGCGCCGTCCCGGGCCGGGTGAAGCGCAGGAGCGCGCCGTAGGGGGCGATGGCGAGGGCCGCGATGGCGAGCTTCACCAGGTAATCGGCCACCGCGAGGCTGACCCAGGGAAGCGCCACGCAGCTATCGGCGATGCCTGCATCTCCGAGAATGTCGCTGATCGTCCCGCCCAGGCCGGGGACGGGGCCGCAATAGAAGGCGACCGAGAAGAAGATCGCCGTGTCCAGGGCCGAGGAGACCACCGAGGACACGAAGGGCGGCAGCCACCAGGCCCGGTCGCGCAGGCGGGTGAAGATGCCGATGTCGAGAAGCTGGGCCAGCAGGAAGGCCGCCCCCGACGCGACGGCGATGCGGGGCGTGGCCAGGACCACGGACAGGAGCACGGCCAGCACGAAGCCCGCATAGACCACCCGGCGCGCCCCTTGCGGTCCGAAGCGCCGGTTCGACAGATCGGTGACCAGGAACGAGAAGGGATAGGTGAAGGCGCCCCAGGTCAGGTAGTCGCCCAGGCCCAGGTGCTGGAAGGGATGCTGGACCAGGATGTTCGACGAGAGGACGACGAGCGTCATGGCGGCGAGCGCGATGAGGAAGTCGCGGCGGTCGAGGGCGGTCATGATCCTGCTCCCAGGCGTCCGGGGCGTTCCCGCAGGACACGCTAAAGGCGGCCAAGCTCGTCGGTTCAACGCAAAACGGGCAGCCCAGGAGCCGCCCGCGATGCCGTTTCGCTCGAAATCAGAAAAAGGTCAGCCGGCCGCGGCGAGCTTCTTGGAGATTTCGCGCTTGATGGTGCGGGCGCCCATGGACAGTTCGTCGTCCTTGGCCTTGGCCAGGAAGGCATCGAGGCCGCCGCGGTGCTCCACGGAGCGGAGCGCGTTGGCGGAGATGCGCAGGCGCACGGGGCGCTGCAGGGTGTCAGACTGGAGCGTGACGTTGCAGAGGTTCGGCAGGAACTTCCGCTTCGTCTTGCGGTTCGAGTGGCTCACGAGATGGCCACTCAGCACGGCCTTGCCGGTCAGTTCGCAACGGCGCGACATGGGTTCAATCCTATTGTCATATGAGGGTCGCGGCTTCGATTCGCGGGTTTGCTCGAACGCAGATCCCGCGCCGCCGGACACCAGAAGTCCTTGGAAGGTGCGAGGCTATAGGCCAAAACCGGGCCCTGCGTCAAGAATAGCAAGGCGTCGCACCCTGTTTTTTTGCAACATGGCGGTCACGATTTATTCTGATTTCCGTGGGATGCCATGGAATCGACTCTCAGGAAAACCCGATGCGCCTCTTTGCCTTCGCTGCCGCGGCCCTGGCTCTTGCCAGTTCCCATGCCCACGCTCAATCCGTCAAGGTTGACTACAACCTGTCGCTCGCCGGCCTGTCCCTGGGCACGGCGGCCCTGTCCTCCACCTTCGAGGGCTCGAAATACCAGCTGGGCGGCACCGTGAAGCTCTCCGGGCTTGCCCGGATGGTCACCGGCGGCAAGGGGGCGGCCACGGCCGCCGGGAGCATCGTGGGGGGCCAGGTCCAGCCGACCGCCTTTGCGGTCACGGCGAAATCCTCCAGCGAGCAGCGCACCCTGCGCATGGGCATTGCCGGCGGCACCGTGGCGGCGGTGGAGATCGACCCGCCCTACGAGGAGAAGCCCGACCGGGTTCCGGTCAAGGATGCGGACAAGAAGGGGGTGGTGGACCCCATGAGCGCCCTTCTCATGCCGGCCGTCGCCTCCGCTGCCATGACCGATCCCGCCCAGTGCAAGCGCACCATCCCGGTCTTCGACGGGGCCATGCGGCTCAACATCGTCCTCACCTACGGGGAGACCAAGACCCTGGACGGGCCCGGCTATGCCGGGCCGGTGCTGGTCTGCAACGTCCGCTACGTGCCGATCGCCGGCCACCGCCCGGCGCGCCCGGCCACCAAGTTCATGACGGACAACAAGGACATCTCCGTCTGGTTGGCGCCGGTGGAGAGCCAGAAGCTGCTGGTTCCCGTGCGGATTGCCGTGCGCACCATGCTGGGCATGGGGGTGGCGGAGGCCTCGTCATGGAATGTGGAAGGAGACGCCAAGGTGGTTCCCGCCTCGGGCCGGCCCATCAGGGCCAAGGACGCGGTGGACGCCGGAGCGGCGCAGTAAGCGGCGAAATCCTTGTCGATCCCCCAGGGTAGCGAACGCGAATCGGAACGCCATATAAGGGAACAGCCTGCAGCCGGGCTCCTGGCCCGGCCTGCTTCCTGAGAGGGCTGCCCGCGCCGGGCTTTCGGTTCCCAAAGCCCCTCGAATTCTCTCATCCGGGACGATCCGCATTACCCGACATTCAGGCATGGCTCGCCGCTCCCTTCCCCCGCAGGTACGCTCGCGCGGCGTCACGGCCGTGCTCGGCCCCACCAATACCGGCAAGACCCACCTCGCCATCGAGCGGATGCTCGGTCACGAGAGCGGCATGATCGGCCTGCCCCTGCGCCTGCTGGCGCGGGAGGTCTACCAGCGCGTGGTGGAGAAGGCGGGCGCCCACAACGTGGCCCTGATCACCGGCGAGGAGAAGATCAAGCCGGACCGGCCCCGCTACTGGATCTCCACCGTGGAGGCCATGCCCCGGGACCTCGACCTATCCTTCGTGGCGGTGGACGAGGTCCAGCTCGCCAGCGACCTGGACCGGGGGCACGTGTTCACCGACCGGCTCCTCAACCAGCGCGGGCGGGACGAGACCCTGCTCATCGGCTCCAGCACCATGCGCCCGCTGATCGAGACTCTGATCCCCGGCGTCCACGTGGTGACGCGCCCGCGCCTGTCGAAGCTCACCTTCGCGGGCGAGAAGAAAGTGTCGCGCCTGCCCCGGCGCACGGCCATCGTGGCCTTCTCGGCCGAGGAGGTCTATTCCATCGCCGAGCTGATCCGCCGCCAGAGCGGCGGCGCCGCGGTGGTCCTGGGGGCGCTGTCCCCCCGGACCCGCAACGCCCAGGTCGAGCTCTACCAGAACGGCGACGTGGACTACCTCATCGCCACCGACGCCATCGGCATGGGCCTCAACCTGGACGTGGACCACGTGGCCTTCGCGTCCGACAAGAAGTTCGACGGCTTCCGCTTCCGCAAGCTCTACAACCCGGAACTGGCCCAGATCGCCGGCCGCGCCGGCCGCTACATGCGCGACGGCACCTTCGGGTCCACCGGGCGCTGCCCGCCCTTCGACGCGGAAACCGTCGAGGCCCTGGAGAACCACACCTTCGACCCGGTGCGCATCCTGCAATGGCGCAACCCGGACCTGGACTTTTCCTCCCTTGCCCGCCTGCGCGATTCCCTGTCGGACCAGCCCCGGGAATACGGCCTCGTGCGGGCTCCCATGGGCGAGGACGTGGCGGCCCTGGAGGTGCTGGCGCGGGACGACGACATCCAGGCCTTCGCCCGGTCCAAGGCGGCGGTGGAGCGGCTCTGGCAGATCTGCCAGGTGCCGGACTACCGGAAGGTCTCCCCCCAGACCCATGCGGATCTGGTGGGTCAGCTCTACCGTTTCCTCATGAAGGACGGGGCCGTGCCGGCGGAGTGGTTTTCCCGCCATCTCTCGGCCATGGACCGCACGGACGGAGACATCGACACCCTGTCCAACCGCATCGCCCAGGTCCGAACCTGGTCCTTCGTAGCCAACCGCCCCGACTGGTTGAAGGACCCGGAGCATTGGCAGGGCGTTGCGCGTCAGGTAGAGGACAAGCTATCGGATGCACTTCATGAACGTCTCGCCCAGCGTTTTATCGACCGGCGGACGAGCGTTCTCATGCGGCGCTTGAGAGAGAACACGATGCTCGAAGCGGAAATTACGACCTCCGGCGACGTGACCGTCGAAGGTCAGCACGTCGGCCACCTGCACGGCTTCCATTTCGTGCCCGATCCCGGGGCCGACGTGGGCGAGGCCAAGACCCTGCGCAACGCCGCCGGCAAGGCGCTCGCCGGCGAGATCGAGGCGCGGGCGGATCGGTTCGCCGAAACCCCGGACGCCATGCTGGTCCTGTCGAACGACGGCACCATCCGCTGGATGGGCGACCCGGTCGCCAAGCTGGAGCCGGGGGACAAGCTCTTCGACCCGCGCCTGCGCATCCTCTCGGACGAGCATCTCACGGGCCCGGCCCGCGACAAGGTGGACACCCGCCTGCGCGCCTGGCTGAAGGCCTATGTGGTGCGCCTCCTCGGCCCGGTGATCGAGCTCGAGACCAACGCCGAGCTGGCGGGCCTTGCCCGCGGCATCGCCTTCCAGGTGGGCGAGGCCCTGGGCGTGCTGGAGCGGGCGAAGGTGCTCAACGAGGTTCGCAGCCTCGACCAGGAGGCCCGCGCCGCCCTGCGCAAGGCGGGTATCCGGTTCGGCGCCTATCACCTCTATCTGCCGGCGCTGCTGAAGCCGGCTCCCCGCGTTCTGGCCACCCAGCTCTGGGCGCTCCAGAACGGCGGCCTGGAGCAGAAGGGCATCGACGAGATCGCCCATCTGGCCCAGTCCGGCCGCACCTCCATCCCGGTGGACCCGGAGATCGCAGCCGGCCTCTATCGCGCGGCGGGCTTTCGCGTCTGCGGCGGCAGGGCTGTGCGCGTCGACATCCTGGAGCGCCTGGCCGATCTCATCCGGCCCGCCATCGCCTACCGTCCGGGCATCACCCCCGGCGAGCCGCCGGCAGGCGCGGCCGATGGCGACAGCTTCGTCCCCACCGTCGCCATGACGTCCCTCGTCGGCTGCGCCGGAGAGGATTTCGCCACCATCCTCAAGTCCCTCGGCTACGTGATGGAGCGCCGGCCCGGCCCGGCCATCACCGTGCCGCTCGCAGCCGCCCCGCAGGCGGCCGCTGTCCAGGAGGCCGTTCCCCAAGACGCCGCTCCCCAAGACGCCGTTCCCCAGGAGACCGCTCCCCAGGACGTTGCCCAAGACATTGTTGCTCAAGACGCTGTTCCCCTGGCGGCAGAGCCTCAGGCCGAGGAGTCCCACGCGACCGAAGGCGATGCCGCTGCCGCCCCGGCGGAAGAGCCTCCCGCGCCCGAGGCCGCCCCTGGAACCGAGGAGGTTGGCGCCGCGGCCGTGGAGCCTCCCGAGGATTCCGCTGCGGTTCAGCAGGTGGAGGCCGCCGCCGTCGAGGCGATGGCCTCCCCCGAGGGCCAGCTCATGGCTGCGGCCGAGGCCCCCGGCACCATCTCCGACGAGACCCCGGCGAGGGCTCCCGCGGAGCCCGCCGAGCCCGCCATGATCGAAATCTGGCGCCAGCACCGCCGCCACCATGAGGGCGGCCATGCCCGCCATGGCCGCGATCGCGACGGCCGCGGCCGTCCGGCCCAGGGCGAGCGGCAGGAGCGCGCGAACCGGCCGGAACGGGGCGAACGCCCGGATCGCGGCGAGCGGCAAGACCGCGGCGACCGGCGGCCCCGCCATGGCCAGCATCAAGGCCAAGGTCAAAGCCAGGGCCAGGGCCAGGGCCAAGGCCAGAGCGAGCGCTCCGGCGAGCGCCCGCCCCGTCAGGACCGCCGCGAGGGGCAGGGGGAGGCCGGCCGTTCCCAGAACCGTCCGCCCCGGGGCCCCGGCCGTCCGGACGATCGTCGCGGGCCGCGCCCCGACAAGCGCCCGGAGGTCCGCCGCGACGGCGGCCATGAGCGGCGCGAGAAGCAGCCCGACCCCAACTCGCCCTTCGCCAAGCTCCTGGCCCTCAAGGCCCAGCTTGAGGACAGCAAGAAGTGAGGCTGTGAGGCTCCATGCGGGAGGACCGGCAGCGCCTCGACAAGTGGCTCTGGTTCGCACGCTTCGCGAAGACCCGGAGCCTCGCGGCCAAGCTCGTGGCGAGCGGCTTCGTCCGGGTCAACGGCCAGCGCACGGACAGCGCCGCCAAGGCGCTCGCGGTGGGCGACGTGGTGACCCTGGCCCTTGCCCGGGCGACCCTGGTGGTCCGGGTCGAGGGCCTGGGCGAGCGCCGGGGCCCTGCGCAGGAGGCAAGGCAGCTCTACGCGGATCTCAGCCCGACCGATGGGGCGCTTGTCAGGGACCGCGACAGCGGTTAGAGCGGCGGCGGCTCACACCGGTCTCCCGTACCGGAACAGACCCCCGAAGGATCGTTCATGACCTACGTCGTCACTGAAAACTGCATCAAGTGCAAGTACATGGACTGCGTCGAAGTCTGTCCGGTGGATTGCTTCTACGAGGGCGAGAACATGCTCGTCATCCACCCGGACGAGTGCATCGATTGCGGGGTCTGCGAGCCGGAATGCCCGGCCGACGCCATCAAGCCGGACGCGGAGCCCGGCCTCGAGCAATGGCTGAAGCTCAACGCCGACATGGCCAAGAGCTGGCCCAACATCACGATCAAGAAGGATGCCCCCGGGGACGCCAAGGAGTTCGACGGGGTGGCGGGCAAGTTCGAAACCTATTTTTCGTCCAACCCCGGCGAGGGCGATTAGGCGGCGAGCCCGGCCGCGGCCCGGCTTCTTTACCCTCGATTTTGAAATATTTTTGCTTTTTCGGCCCGAGTGTGATAGGGTCCGTGAATGCCGTCGCTTGCGCTCTCAAGCCGTGCACCGTCCCCGCAGGGGTCGTCGGTCCACAAGATGAAGAATGATGCACGATTCACGATCCCGGGCAGTTCCCCTGCCTTGTATCATGAATGAAGAGCGCTTCCCAGCTGCTGGCTTACATCAGGGAGACGAACGGAACAGTCAAGCTCCGTATCCAATCATTTTGTTCCTCCGGGGCCCTGCCCGATGGAACCAAAGCTCCCCGCTGACAAGCGAGGACCATGCAAGGAGGCCTCTCTCGCATGACAACCGCCAAGAAGTCCGCCCAGCGCCTGGGTTTCAAGAACGGCGAAGCGATCGTGTATCCCGCTCACGGCGTCGGCCGCATCACGGCCATCGAAGAGCAGGAAATCGCGGGTTTCAAGCTGGAACTCTACGTGGTCTCCTTCGACAAGGACAAAATGGTCCTTCGTGTCCCGACCGCGAAAGCGACCAGCGTCGGCATGCGTAAGCTTGCCGAGCCGTCTCTCGTGCAGAAGGCTCTGGACGTGCTGACCGGCCGGGCGCGGGTCAAGCGCACCATGTGGTCGCGCCGCGCTCAGGAATACGAGGCCAAGATCAATTCGGGCGACCTGATCGCCGTGACCGAGGTCGTGCGCGACCTCTACCGCTCCGAGGCCCAGCCCGAGCAGTCCTACAGCGAGCGCCAGCTCTACGAATCGGCTCTCGACCGCGTCGTGCGCGAGATCGCGGCCGTCAACAGGATCACGGAGACGGAAGCTCTCAAGCTCATCGAGCAGAGCCTCGCCAAGTCGCCCCGCCGCGCCAAGGGCGCCGAGGGTGAAGGCGACGCCGAGGGCGACGACATGCAGGAAGAAGCCGCGTAACCGGCCTCTCCATCAAGCTCCTGCACCGCAGGCACCATCGGAAAGCCCGGCTCATGCCGGGCTTTTTTCATGCCGGGGCTTGTTTTCGGAAACCCGGAAACTATTTCGCCAAACTTAACCGTTCGCCCTGAACTTTTCCCCGCCTCCATCGTTGTGACTCTGCCAAGGGAGAGCACATAATGGGAGAAATCTCAGGGGTTCGCCGCCGGTTCGTCCGCGCCGCCATGAACGCACCCTTTCTTGAACGGGAAGAAGAACATCTTCTGGCCGTGCGCTGGAAGGAGAACCGGGACGAAACCGCCCTCCACCAACTGACAGCCGCCCATATGCGCCTCGTCATCGCGCTCGCGGCCCGTTTCCGTCACTACGGCCTGCCGATGGCCGATCTCGTCCAGGAAGGGCATGTGGGCCTTCTCGAGGCCGCCGCCCGGTTCGAGCCGGAACGGGAGGTGCGCTTCTCGACCTATGCGACCTGGTGGATTCGAGCCTCCGTGCAAGACTACATCCTTCGCAACTGGTCAATCGTCCGTGGTGGAACTAGTTCCGCCCAGAAGGCCCTTTTCTTCAACCTGCGCCGGCTGCGGGCCCGCCTGACCCGGGGCGGCGAGGAGCGCATCTCCTCCGACGTGCACGCGAAGATCGCCGAGGCGATCGGCGTGTCCCGGGCGGATGTGGCGCTCATGGACGCCCGCCTCTCGGCCCCCGACACCTCCCTGAACGCCCCGGTGCTCGACGCCGATCCGTCCAACTCCGCCGAGCGGGTCGAATTCCTGGTGGACACGAGCCCCCTGCCGGACGAGAGCGTGAGCGAGGTGATCGACACCGAGCGCCGCATCAAATGGCTGCGGCAGGCCTTGGAGGTTCTCAACGAGCGCGAGCTGCGCATCCTGAGGGCTCGCCGCCTCGACGACGAGCAGGTCACCCTGGAATTCCTCGGCGACCGGCTCGGGATCTCGAAGGAGCGCGTCCGGCAGATCGAGAACCGCGCCCTGGAAAAGCTCAAGCGCGCCCTGATCGAAAAATATCCCCAGGCCTCCGGAGCCTTCGTCTGAGGCGGATGAACCGCTCCGGCTCCTCTCCCCGTGCCAGTTCTCCGTCAGGCGAAGCGGGGGACCGCTTCGCCTGAAACCTTTCCAGGCCCTCGACGCCTTACTCGACCACGATCTTGTAGCGCTCGCCGGGCTTCAGGGGCCCGGCCCGCTCCAGGCCGTTGAGGAGCAGGAAACGCTCCAGGGGCCGGTCGACGGGCATGCGCTCGGCCAGACCCTGGGCCGTGTCGCCGGACCGGGCCGTGACGGTTTGCAGCTTCAGGGGCCTGATCTGCCGGGCTTCCTCGGCCCTCACCTGGCGCACGCTCTGCAGGGTGCGCTGGAACATCCCCTCCAGGTCGCCCCCGCCGCTGCGAACCGCCATGATCAGGCGATAGGTGGTGTTGCCGATGCGGATGGCCGAGAGCCGGAACGTCCATTCCTTGCCGTTGGACAGGGCGGTGGCCACCGGCAGGTCGTTGAGGGTGGTGGTGGTCAGGCTTCCCGGCTCGATGGTGTCCGTCCAGGTGGAGCGCAGCACATCCTCCAGGCTCTGCCCGTTGGGGGTGTCGGCGGCGTCGAAGAGGAGGCGACGGCTCCCGTCCGCCGAGGAGCCGAGCACGGCCTGGGAGGTGTTCTCCAGGGTGAAGCCTTCCGGCGCCTCGAAGGCCACGCCCAGGCGCCCGTGAACGAAGCGGCGGCCCTTGACGACCCCGTCCGCCGGGTCGTCCCCATAGGCGAGGCCATCGATCGCCGCCAGATATTCTGGCCGCCCGGTCTCGCCCGTTCCCGGTGCGCCGGCGCGCCGCGCCGCCTGCAGGGCGAGCGAGATGCGCTCGCCCGTGCTCGGGTGGGAGGCCATGCGGTCCGCTCCCGTGGCGTCGGAGCCCGTGCCCGAGCGGCCCAGCGCCGTGAGGAAGCGGGTCGCCCCATAGGGGTCGAATCCTGCCCGGGCCAGAACCCGGACCCCCATCTGGTCCGCCTCCAGTTCCTGGGCGCGGGAGAAGTGGGCCAGGGTCGAACGGGCCTGGTTCTGTTCCACCGCCGCCTGCTCGGCGTCGTTCAGCACGTTCTCCGCCACCCGCTTGATCAGGGCCGAGCGGGCCTGGAGCTCGCTGCGCTGGGAGGCATGACGAAGGGTCACGTGGGCGATCTCGTGGGACAGCACGGCCGCGAGCTCGGAGGTGTCGTTGGCGAGCGCCAGGAGGCCGCGGGTCACGTAGAGACGTCCGTTCGGCAGCGCGAAGGCATTCACCACGGGAGAGTTGAGGATCGTGACCTGATAGGCCTCGTCGGGCCTGTCGGTGGCCATGACCAGGCGGTTCGTCACGTCGGCGAGAAGCCGCTGGAGCTGGGGCGCGCGTCCTTCGCCTCCGAAGGCCGAGACCAGCCGCTGGTGGTCGCGGTCGCGCTCCTGGTCGATCACCCGGGGCGCATTGGCCGGCAGCGAGGCGTTGCCGCCGAACCCGGAGCAGCCCGAGAGCAGGGCTACGGCCATGAGGCCGCCGAGGATCCGCATTCCGGTGGTGTGGCGTGTTTGGCTCATGCTCGTTCTTGGGGCTCTAACGCTTGCCTTCGAGACGCTCGATCATTTCCGGTATGACAACGGTCAGAGCCGTGCCTTGCCAAGACCGCAAAATGCCTCGGGCCCGGATCCGCCGGCCTTTCAGCGCCTCGGCGCCCAGGCCGCGTCCTGCCATCAGCTTCCATGTCCTGTGGGGAATGACGATCGTGAAGTCTTCTGCCCAATTGCCCCCGAAGTTCAAATACGTCTGTTGCGCGCGTTCGCCCACGCTCCGGATCCGGCCCTCCACCAGCACGAAGCGGCCGACCCGGTCCCGCAGGCTTTCTGTCGAAGCGACATCCATGGGCTTATAGCGGGCATCGCTCCAGACACCAAGGCTTCGCTCGCGGGCGGTTTCCTCGAGGGCCAGCAGCTCCGGCTGGCAGAAGACCTCCCCTGCGGCCGGATCCACCAGGGCGAGCCCCGCCTCCACGAGGCCCTGCCCGAAATCCACCGGATGGGCCTCGTCGGCCCCGCGGAGGCGCACCGATGTCCTGCCCCAGCGATCCGCGCTTCCGCCGCCCCGGGCCAGAACCGGCTGGCCCGATCGGGCCTGGAGCCAGGCGAGGGCCTCGCCCCGGCGGGGCGGATCGTCCGGGAGGCGGATATCGGCGAGCTTCGCCATGCGGCCCGACGCCAGGACGAGATCGCCCCCGGGGTCGGTCCCCTGGAGCCGGTCAGGCCAGGTTTCCTGTGGACAGGAGGATGCGCCGCGGGCGGAACGCTGCTCGCCCGCGGCGGGCAGGATCAGCAGGGCCGCCCCGAGGGCGCAGGCAAGGGAGAGGGTCGATCCCGTCATGGGACGGGATCATATCCCTTTTACCCGGAACGGCCATGCTGGCCGCGCGGGGCTTTTAGCGCTTTTCCTCAGCGGGACTGTGCTTCTGCGGCTTGTGACCGCTCTGGCCCGCATGGTTGTGCTTGTTGTGGTCGCGGGTTTCCTGATGGGTCGCGCCGCCCTGCCGGCCGATCTCCGGCGCGCCGCTCCCGTTCCCGTGAGCACCGTCGCCGTCCTGATGGCCCTCGATGCGGGTCTGGTTCGGGTTGCTGCGGTTGCCTTTGGTGCTCATGACTTCGTCTCTTGCTGGCGCTTCTGGGTGCCGTTGCCGTCCTTGCCCTGCTTGGGCTGCTTGGCCTGGGTGCCCCGGGTGTTCGAACCGCCATGGCCCTCCTGGGGAATGCCCTCGGGGTTCGTTCGCGTGCCTGGAATGTTCTTCGTCATGGTCAAATCCTGCAAGATCCTGATGGGATGGACGCTTACCAGCGGATCACCACGACCCTCTGGCTGCCGTTGGCGAGTTCCACCGCCTCGACGCCTTCGGCCTTCGTGTCCTGCGCATTGGCATCCTCGACGATCTCCACCTCCACCACGTTCGCCGCGAAGGCTTCGTCTACCTCGGCGACGCACAGCAGGGTGTCGGGAGGAAGATTCTCCACCTGCTTCAGGAACTCTCGAAGGGTTTGGGCCATGGGATGTCTCCGTTCCCTTCACAAACCGATCCGGCCAAGGGGAGTTCCCCTCAAAGCGCCCCGGCAGGGCCGAGGCGGTGGAAGTCAAATGACGAAAAGCCGCGCCTCCAGGCCCGCTGCCGGATCCGGCGCGAGGGGGTCTGGTCCCGCCCCGTTGAGCGTGCTATCTCGTGCCTCGTGCGGTCCCGTAGCTCAGCAGGACAGAGCAGCGGTTTCCTAAACCGAAGGTCGGAAGTTCGAGTCTTCCCGGGATCGCCAATTAAACCTTTGTGACTGCTCACTTTTCTGCTCCATTTGTGCTGCCGTAGCAACAGGGTTTGACACTTTTAGGCGTCGGGTTTGACAACCTTTGTGCGCCGTTTGTTCAGTTCGTGATTCAGATCCTTGACCATGCCCCGCATTTTCGGGCGCAAATCGGCGCCCCTGGCGTAGTGACCTGACCGGGTGGAATTGGACCAGGTTGATTGAGAGGATTGACCTGGAACCAAGGAGAAACCCATGCCGAAGAGGTTCACCCCAGAACAGATCATCGCCACGTTGCGCCAGATCGAGGTGCAGCTCGCCCAAGGCAAGAGCATCGCGCTTGCCTGCAAGGACGCTGCCGTCTCCCAGCAGAGTTATTTCCGCTGGCGCAAGGAGTACGGCGGCCTGCAGGTCGAGCAGGCCAAGCGCCTGAAGGACCTGGAGCGCGAGAACGCCCGCCTGCGCCGGCTCGTCGCCGACCTCTCGCTGGAGAAGCAGATCCTCAAGGATGTCGCTTCGGGAAACTTGTAAGCCCTGAGCGGCGCCGCCAGGCGGTCAGCCGCATCCGGGAGAAGTACGGCCCCTCGGAGCGTCACGCCTGCCGCATCGTCAGCCAGCCACGAGGGACCCAGCGCTATGTGCCCACCCTCCGGGCTGACGAGGACGCCCTGACCCAAGCCATCGTCGCCCTCGCCTCAGAGTACGGCCGCTATGGCTATCGGCGCATCACCGCCTTGCTGCAGCAGATCGGCTGGAAGGTGGGCCGGGACCGGGTCCAGCGCATCTGGCGCCGTGAGGGGCTCAAGGTCCCGAAGAAACACAAACCAAGAGCTCGGCTCTGGCTCAACGACGGCTCCTGCATCCGGCTGCGACCTGAGAGAGCCAACCACGTCTGGA